>QWCK01000147.1_pt1 | contig 198001 bp, 157 predicted proteins | sample 1972571 | NCBI WGS metagenome assembly QWCK01 (sample SAMN09866710, study PRJNA288562) | Human gut metagenome isolate term2_stool, whole genome shotgun sequencing... | isolation source: gut | host: Homo sapiens | place: USA: California
TAGAGTTTAGAACAAAGCACCAAACTTTAACAAGAAAAAAATGAGAAAAAAGTTGGTTTTCTACCTCAAAATAGAAGAAAAGAGGAAATACACATTATATTATTATATATAGGCATAATAAAGAGGGAGGGATAGCTTTACAAAATAGCGAAAGACCTAAATAAGCTAATCCTGACCTAAACATTTCTCAAAAATAAAAAAAGAAAATAGATTTAGGCAAAAACCCTCATCTTAATAATAGTGGTAATGCCATATAATCCGATTTTTAAAATAAGAAATGCTCCAGAAGAAGAACCATCAAAATTCTCCATAATGGAATATATTTTTCCAAAGAGGAGGGTAAGTATTCAGATTTTATTACTACTTTTGCTGTGTCTTGAGTAACATTTACTTAATTGCTTTTGCAACACTAACCTAAGTAAAGTTATAGACATAACAAAATATTAAATTAATATCGCAACGAAGAGTTATATGGCAAAAAAAGATTTAGATGATATGATGGAGTTTATCTCTGATACCCCTATGTTTAACCAGAACTCCCTTGAACAGGAGGACTTAACGTGGATGTTTGGTAATCTGAAAAAAGATCAAATGTTGCGCGTCCTTTACACACAGACCCCTTTAAAGAAAGGAGAAATGGTTACTTATTGCTTTAAAATCCAGCTAAGAGGTATTACCAAGCCCCCTGTTTGGCGCAAAGTAGAAGTTCCATCGCAGTTTACTTTTGGAGCTTTCCATCTTATTATCCAAGCCGCTTTTGGCTGGTATAATTATCATCTTCATAAGTTTGCTTTATTACCATACGGATCACCCGATGAAATTTTCCATAAAACTCCCGACGACTGGAATGAACCTTGGAAAGATGAACGCAAGCTAACGTTAGGCGAACTTTTCGGAACTGGCGAAACGATCCAAAAGCTCTGCTATGTTTACGATTTTGGCGATGACTGGATACATGATATAAAAATAGAAAAGGTTATAGCAGAAAAGCGCAGCCATGCCATCTGCACAAAAGGCAAAGGAGCTTGTCCTCATGAAGATTGTGGAGGACCTTACGCATGGCAGGCTTTGAAAGCTATGGGCGTTGAACCCTATAAAGACTATGATGATGATTTCGACCCAACAGATATAGACCCAAACTACTTCGATTTAGATGAAGTAGCAGATGAGGTAGCTTCGATAAAGGCAAAAGATTTTGAGGATTTCTAGTTCTAGACTATGCTTAATAAGCATTACATTACCAGCATCAGGCATTGTATATTGTACAAGTCAATGTACAATGCCCGATGCTGGTTTAAGCAAATTTTAAAATTTATACCCTTGCCTGCTTACATCAAATTTGCAAATTACTGATATTCAATATAGCCAATTGCAGAATAGTTACTAAACGTGGACGTCTTTGTTAATTAATCATAAACGCATAAAATGTATACAACTACACATTTGCCACAAAACTCGCCATAAACTTAACATAGAAAATAGATTGATCATAATATACTTACAAAAACAGATTATATCTTGCGGAATACTAAAAATAATACTTTTTCTTTTAAACGAGTAGAATTTTATTTTTTATTATAAAGATTTGGAGGTATAAGAAATAATTCGCAATTTTGCTCATAATTATAACTTAAACAATATATACACGTTTATTATGGACGCACCTATCGAAGTTAAAAACTTAGATCATGTTGTTGTACATTTCTCGGGAGACTCGGGGGATGGTATGCAACTAGCTGGTAACATTTTTTCTACAGTTTCAGCCACTGTAGGTAATGATATTTCTACTTTTCCAGACTATCCTGCAGACATTCGCGCCCCGCAAGGCTCCCTAACAGGTGTTAGCGGTTTCCAAGTCCACATTGGAGCAGGTAAGGTTTATACCCCTGGCGATAAATGTGATGTCCTTGTAGCCATGAATGCTGCTGCACTAAAGATGCAGTATCACCACTGCAAGCCACAAAGTACCATTATTATAGATACCGATTCGTTTGGATCTCGCGACCTTAGGAAAGCCGATTTCTCAAGTGATGACTATCTAGGCGAAATGGGTATCGACCCCGATCGCGTTGTGGCATGCCCTATTACCACTATGGTCAAAGACTGTTTAGCCGACTCTGGTATGGACAACAAATCAATACTAAAGTGCCGCAATATGTTTGCACTCGGCTTGGTATGCTGGTTATTCAACAGAGAGCTAGCATTAGTTTTTGACTTTTTAAGAAAGAAATTTGCGAAAAAGCCGAACCTTGTAGACGCTAACATCAAGGTGGTACAAGCTGGTTACAACTATGGTAACAACGTTCACGCATCAGTTCCTAACACCTATCGTGTGGAAACCACTGAAAAGGTGCCAGGTCGTTATATGGATATTACTGGCAACAAAGCTACAGCCTATGGTCTAATAGCAGCCGCCGAGAAAGCTGGTTTGCGCCTCTTCCTAGGCTCCTACCCTATTACCCCTGCAACAGACATTCTTCACGAGCTGACTAAGCACAAGTCCTTAGGCGTAACAACCGTGCAGTGTGAGGACGAAATTGCTGGTTGTGCGAGTGCTATCGGTGCAGCTTTTGCTGGTGCTTTGGCTGTTACTTCTACCTCTGGACCAGGTATTTGTTTGAAAAGCGAAGCCATGAACTTGGCTGTTATTGATGAGCTTCCACTCGTTATTGTGGATGTTCAACGTGGTGGTCCCTCTACAGGTTTGCCTACAAAGAGTGAGCAAACTGATCTTCTTCAAGTACTTTACGGACGAAATGGTGAAAGCCCTATGCCTGTTATCGCTGCTACAAGTCCTACCGATTGTTTTGATGCTGCTTACAACGCATGTAAAATAGCTCTTGAGCACATGACCCCTGTTGTACTTCTTACCGATGCTTTTATTGCAAACGGATCAGCAGCATGGAAACTTCCTAACATCGATGATCTTCCTGACATTAAGCCGCACTACGCTACTGACGCACAGAAGTATAAGTACTCTCCCTACAAACGCGACAACCAAACCTTAGCACGTTACTGGGCTATCCCTGGCACAGAAGGCTATGCTCACATTCTTGGAGGTTTGGAAAAGGACGGTGAGACTGGTACAATCTCTACCGACCCTGAAAATCACGATATGATGGACCACTTGCGCTGGGATAAAGTGGCTCGAATCCCAGTACCCGACCTAGAAGTTTTAGGCGACAAGGACGATGCTAGCCTACTAATAGTGGGCTTTGGTAGTACCTTTGGGCATCTTTACGCTACGATGAAAGAGTTGCGTGCAAGGGGGCGTAAGGTAGCTTTGGCTCAGTTTAAATATATCAACCCACTGCCCAAAAACACAGCAGAGATATTACATCGCTACCCTAAGGTCGTAATAGCCGAGCAAAACCTCGGTCAGCTTGCAGCCTTGTTGCGTATCCGCTTAAACAACTTTGTACCTTATCAGTATAACCAAGTAAAAGGACAACCTTTCGTTGTAAGAGAGCTTGTTAAGCAGTTTGATGAATTAATTACCGCACCACTACCTAAAGAAATAGGTGGTACATTCTATAATAAGATCTTACAATAAGAAGGAGGAAACAACAATGACTACATATACAGCACAAGATTATAAAAAGGGACTTGCTAGATGGTGTCCAGGATGTGGCGACCACTTCTTCTTAGCAAGCCTACAAAAGGCAATGGCAGAAATAGGGGTAGCTCCATACGAAACAGCCGTTATTTCAGGTATTGGATGCTCTAGCCGCTTGCCTTATTATGTAAACACATACGCTATGCAGACCATTCACGGTCGTGCAGCAGCAGTTGCTACAGGCGCAAAAGTTACCAATCCTAACCTTACCGTATGGCAAATTTCAGGTGATGGCGATGCGTTGGCTATTGGTGGTAACCACTTTATCCACGCTATGCGCCGTAACATCGACCTGAATATGATCCTTCTGAACAACCGTATCTATGGCTTGACCAAAGGACAGTATTCGCCTACCAGTCCTCGCGGCTTCGTATCTAAGTCGAGTCCTTTCGGTACTTGTGAAGATCCTTTCCGCCCTGCCGAGCTTTGTTTTGGTGCACGTGGCAAGTTTTTCGCACGTAGTGTGGCTAGCGACAACGCTGAAACAATGAAAATTCTTCAAGCAGCTTACAAGCATAAAGGTGCTGCCGTTTGTGAGATTTTGCAAAACTGCGTTATCTTCAACAATGGTTGCCACGATGCTGTTTACTCTTCAGAAGGTCGTAAGACCAATGCTATCTATGTTCGCCATGGCGAACCATTGGTATTTGGAGAAAACAACGAGTACGGATTAATGCAACAAGGTTTCGGACTAAAGGTCGTAAAGATTGGTGAAAATGGTGTAAAACTTGAGGACATCCTTATCCACGATGCCCATTGTATGGAAGACACCTTACAGCTAAAGCTCGCTATGATGAGCAACGAAGACGGTTTCCCTGTGGCATTGGGTGTAATCCGCGATGTAGAAGCTCCTACTTACGATGCTGCTGTGAATGCACAAATCGAGGAAGTAAAGGCGCAAAAGAAGTATCATAACTTCATGGAGCTACTCGAAACAAATGATATTTGGGAAGTAGAATAATATTCCATTGTTACCAAATTAATAAGTTGCGACCACCTTTCGTAAGCGAACGAAGGGTGGTCGCTTTTTATATTCTCAATTATTGCTGTCCGGTAAAACTTTTTTGGAGCTATCTGTGTTAGTAAAAATAGACTTAAACTTATTATTTCTTAGAATTATCGGTTATTATAGGTCTTTTCTTGTCAAAATAAGTGCATTTTATAATGCTTACAGTTTGAAACTGAAAACCAAGCCCCCTAGATGAGTAAAACGGCTGCAATACCGATGGACAAAGAGATACAGAGCTTTCAGTTTATTTTTACCGGACAGCAATATTAAGAAGTATAATCCTGCTAACATTCTACACTGCAATGTATCGCGATTTCAAGAAAAAGCATTATCTTTACAAAAAAATCAATCTATCATGGGTACGGCATATATAGCTAAAAGAATCGTTTCACTTTTAAAATATCTTCTTCTCATAACAGGCATATTGTTCTTAGCAAGGGTTGCATTCATGATGATGTATGTGCCGTTTGGTGAGATTGTGCAGAACAAAGCGTCTGTGCCACTGCTGATATTCAACTCAATGAGGTTCGACTTGCAGGTTGCAGCGTACGTAATGCTGATTCTGGCAGTGCTACTGATAGCAAATATATGGATTAGTGGCGAGCGGTTTAAGAAAGCTATAAGTAGATTTCATATTGTTTATTTCACTCTTATAAGTACCCTCTCATTGTCTTGTCAATAATCGACCTTGGCTTTTACCATAATTTCAACTCTCATTTCAACATCACGCTGTTCGATTTCTTTAATGAAGGACCTGTAGGGCTTATCGTAACCATTTGGCAGGAGTATCACGTCGTATTGTATGGCTTAGCCCTTATAGCATCGATAATAGCGGTACTGTTCTTGTCGCGCAGAATAGAAAAGGGTTGCCTAACGGAAAGTAAACGCGATGGCAGTAAGATGACTTACGCTTGTCTTATAGTGTTTTTCCTATTCATTGCAGTATGTCTGCGCGGTTCGGTGTGGAGATTTCCTTTACAGGTGGAAGACACTTACGTGTCGGAGAGTAAAATTCTTAACGATGTTGTGCCGAACAGTGTCTATATGTTGAAAAAAGCACTGAAAGAGAAAAGCAAAGCCTTTGCCATTCCCAATGTGGAGTCGCTGGTCAGAGAGTATAAGTTTAATAATCTGCAAGAAGCATTGGATATATACACAGCGAACAGAGTCAGACTGAGCAACGACACTTTGCAGGCTATGCACGACGCACTGTTTGACAGCGTGCCCGACACACTGACGCGCAAGCAACCGAACATACTTATTATATATGGTGAGAGCTGGAGCAACTATCTGATGAATCTCGACAGCAACGACAACGATATGCTCTACGGCATGAGGAAGCATATAAAGGAAGACCTACTATTCAGAAATTTCCAGTCGGTGTGTAATGGAACTATTGCCTCGATAGAGAATATCACCGTAAGCACACCTTTCCCTAGACTTTTTGCGTCGCGCTATCACATGACTGAACTGCCTTCGTCGATAGCCCTTCCATTCAATGAGAGTGGATATACTACGGAATTTCTTTCGGGCATGGACATTGCGTGGGAGAATTGTGCAGAAGCTTTGCACAATCAGAAGTTTAAGAAGATTAGCGGTAAATACGCATTACAGAAAGAACATCCTGAGTATGAGCACAACAGCATAGGAATATTCGATCATCACCTATTTAACTCTGTGTTGGAACATCTAAACGCAGAAAGCGCATCGCCCAAGATGATTCTCACAATGACGACAACCAATCACCCGCCTTTTGAGTTGCCAGAAAACTGTTTAGAGGACATGCCCAACGATAAATTCTACAGCAACCCTGTGTTTGCAGAGAAAAACAAGAAGGTTTTGCAGAAATACATCGCAGGATATAAATATTATAATAAGGTGTTGGGCGAGTTTCTCGACAACTTCAAGCGTTCGCCGGCCGCACAAAACACTATTATCATTGCAACAGGCGACCACAATGTACGCTCCATTCTCGACTACACACAGATAGGCCGTCGGTGGGAATATTCTGTGCCATTGTATTTATATATCCCTCCATATCTAAGGAATGAGAACTATAGCAAGTATAATGAACGCTGGGGATGTCACGACGATATCGTTGCAACGATAGCACCATTCGCATTTAAAAACACATGTTATATGCGTATGGGAAAGAATCTGTTGTGCGACAGCATTCCAGATTATAAGTTCTATAGTTACAACCAGGAGCAGACAATCGCTGAGCCACATTATAAGGATAGAGCAGAGAAACTCTTGCGTGCTCGCAATCTACTGCGGTTAGTCTATTTCAGTAAGCTCTTCGCTAAAGCCACGGGATAAAGCCCAGCTGTTAATGGCAATCTATTCCGTCGTAGAAAATCTCTGATATAGCTGTTGCTTGGTATTTTGTTCCAGGGTAAACATCGGCTATCTCAAAGCGCATAGTAATGTTTGGCTTTGTCGACAATTTACAAATATTCTTTTCTCTTTTTCTTTGTTCTTTAAATCGGCATGCCGATTTGTTATTATAGGGTCTGCTAAATAACTTTAACTATCTGACAATTAACTATTTATGTTGTATAAAATTTGGTCAATTCGCCCAAAATGACTACCTGTGGATGTTAAAACATTCAAGAATCGAGATGAAATACTACTCACAATATCGCAGTCACGACCTGTTTGAACTTCAAGAGTCACTTTCGGGATTGAGCAAATCCAACCGTTGGGTCAAGCTGGCCGACCACCTTCTCTGGGACAGGATAGAGAAGGTATACAACAAACGTCTGAGGAACAGTCACAATGGCGCCGGCAATAAGCCTACAAATGTATTCAGGCAACGTTCAAGATGTATGAACAGCAAAAAATGATGTTCGAACAGAACGTCCGCAGATGTGCCGAACGCATCATCAGTATCTACCAGCCGCATCTCCGTCCCATTGTCAGGGGCAAGGCGAAGGGTACGGTTGAGTTCGGTGCGAAAATCGGTGCCAGCATCGTGAGCGGTTACACCTACGTGAACCATGTCAGCTGGGATGCCTATAACGAATCATCCGACCTCGGCATGCAGCTGGAACTCTACAAAAGGCGCTTCGGCATGCTGCCCAAGGAGATACAGGCCGATAAGCTCTATCTGGGGAAGGGAATAGGAAGCACATCAAGTCCTGCCATGTCAATTACTACAACCGTCCACTGGGCAGGCCTCCCAAGGAAGAGAACGACACACACGCAGAGGATAAGAAGAGAGCCATCGGCGAGCGAAATGAGATAGAAGGTACATTTGGAACAACCAAGAGAGTTTACCAAGCCAACGGCATCCGAGCGAAACTTGACCAAGCGGCTGACACCTGGATAGGAGCTTGCTTCTTCGCTAAGAACATTATGAAGTTCCTAAGGGGACTTCTTTGTCTCATTTTCGAAAAATCGGGCTTGAAGACCTTCCAAAAGAGAATTATGAGCATTTTTGACAACATGGAGGCTGTATTACCCACACCACAAGGTTGTATGAAAGAAATAAATTAGCAGACCCTATTTAGTAATACTCATTTTACAAGCACTATTAAGAATATTATTTACAACCCACCCGACATAACGAAACAAAACACAAGGCTGTATACCGCTCATTAACAGAGCATTACAAAAAGGTAACCTTTTACGTTTAAAAAGGTTACCTTTTGCTTAGCAAACGATGACCTTTTGCGGGGCAAAAGGTCATGTATTGCGATGGGAAAGATTACGTCTAAGAATTGGACTGCAAATATTTTTTACATCACATCATAAAGTTTACTAAAAATTCGGGTTCAACAATCCCTACTTAATACTTAAACGATGACCCACCTAAAAACTCGCGAAGCAAAGATGTTGGAGGAAGATTTTTATTAGAAAGTGGTGAGAAATAGCGTAAGAACTTACGCAGGCGATAAGCTTCGGCATACTCTTCGCAGTTTTCAGGCACCTGCTCCAATATTTCAATAGCTTGCTGCTTGATTACAGCTAGTTCAAAAAGCATGGCAGTGTTAAACATCACATCGGCTTCTTCCTGATAAGGGAAAATCCATTTATTTTCGCCCGCCCGCACCGATGGCCAGCGGTGAATAGTGTCCTTAGCCGAACAACCACGATACTTATAATCGCGCACAATGCGACGAAGCAAGCGGTTATCGGTAGTAGGAATATAGTTGTGATCGTCGAGGAGAATAGTAGTGAGGGCAGAAGCATATATCTTAAACTTCTTTTCAGCAGGTATTTGCTGGGTAAGATGAGGGTTGAGCGCATGAATACCCTCCACGATGAGGATATTATGCTCTGACATCTTCAGCCGTTTACCACTCTTCTCGCTCACGCCCGTTTGGAAGTTATACTTAGGTAGCTCTACCTCTTCACCACGGAAAAGCGCATTAAACTGCTCATTGATGAGCGGAATATTAAGCGAATAAAGACTCTCATAGTCGAGTTCTCCTTTTTCATCCTTCGGTGTATCGGCACGATTAACGAAATAATCGTCTAACGAAATCTGAATAGGTTTTATCCCACAAGCTAGCAACTGCACCGAAAGACGTTTGCAGAAAGTGGTCTTTCCACTCGATGATGGTCCTGCAATAAGGACTACTCTCACCTTATCATTAGCTGCTATGGTGTCGGCTATCTGTGATATTTTCTTCTCTTGCAATGCTTCGCTCACATTTACCAAGTCGGTAGCCAATCCCTTTGACACTGCTTCATTAAAGTCGCCCACTGTGCTAATACCTAAGAGGTTTTGCCACTGGTGGTGTTCCTTAAATACTTCAAACATCTTATCTTGCTTGATGAGTTCGCCCAATTGCGAGGGATCTTTCACCGAAGGAATACGCAACAACACCCCATCATAATATTGTTCTAGTCCAAAAAGGGTGAGCTGAGCCGTGTTGGTGAGCATAGAGCCATAGTAATAATCGGTGTAATCGTCAAGCACATAATACACAGTGTAAAGCGAACTAGAGTTTTTCAACAGTTTTACCTTAGCCTCATCGCCCAATTTGGCAAACATCTCAATAGCCTCCTCCGTAGTAGCCTCAAAACGCTGAAGCGGTAAATGGGCATCAATAATCTGCTGCATACGCTCTCTTATCTTATCGACATCAGCTTTGGTAACTTCATGTCCCAAACGAAGATTGCAGTAATAACCATTTGAAACAGGAATATCAATAACCACCTCACTACCCGAATAGAGATCGTGAACAGCCTTACATAGCACCATAAAGAGCGACCGCGTGTAAGTACGGATGCCTGAAGATGTGTAAAGATCCAAATATTCTATATCCTTATCATGATATACACGATAATGTAATCCTTCCACCTTATTATTTACCCTTGCGCTGACAGGTCCGTACTGGAGACCTAAATCAAGCTGTTTATAAATCTCAGCAAGCGTACTTCCGATAGGAGCATTTAGCACCTTCCCATTATTTTTACAACGAATTCTAATTGTCTGTCCCATAGTCTGTTTTTATTTTTAAAAGTTAGTGCAAACGAGCGAAATACGAAAGTTTACTTTCAAGTATTTCCGAGTGCAGCCTAACTTATGTAAAGTTAGTGCAAACGAGCGAAATACGAAAGTTTACTTTCAAGTATTTCCGAGTGCAGCCTAACTTATGTAAAGTTAATCAATTTAATTGAGAGAAATCTTTTTTTCGACAGAAAAATAACACTTAATATCTTTGTAACACGTGATATGTTTTTGTAAATTTGCATCAGAATATAGGAAAAATTAAGTTTTTCGAGACAACACTTTTATGAATACAAATCACTACATGCTCATATTCATGCAAGTACTAGGGTCGCTAGCACTACTTATGTATGGTATGAAAGCAATGAGCGAAGCCTTACAAAAGATGGCTGGCTCACAGTTGCGCCACATTCTTGGGGCTATGACTACCAACCGCTTCACAGGAATGCTCACAGGAACTTTCGTTACATGTGCTGTCCAATCATCATCAGCCACCACAGTGATGACAGTGAGCTTTGTAAATGCAGGACTTCTCACCCTTGCACAAGCCATCTCCGTTATTATGGGTGCCAACATAGGTACTACGCTGACAGCTTGGATTATGTCGTTAGGCTTTCGTGTTGATCTTACCATTGCCATTTATCCAGCCTTTTTCTTAGGCATCCTTCTTATTTTCAGTCAGCGAAGAAGATATGTTGGCGACTTCCTGTTTGGTATTGCCTTTCTTTTCTTCTCTCTCGTACTCTTGAGCGATGCAGGAAACAAGCTCGACTTATCTCATAATTCTGCAGCCATACAGTTTTTCTCTTCTTTCGATACAAGCAGCCACAGCAATATATTATTGTTTTTACTCATAGGTACGGTTATTACTTGTGTTGTTCAGAGTTCTGCAGCCGTTATGGCTATAACTATTCTTCTTTGCTCTACAGGTGTACTGCCCATTTACTTCGGTATTGCCCTCGTTATGGGAGAGAATATAGGAACCACAGCAACCGCTAACATTGCAGCATTAGGAGCAAACACACAAGCACGTAGAGCAGCACTAGCCCATCTATTATTCAACGTAATAGGTGTAACTTGGGTGATGTGCTTATTCTATCCATTCGTTGATTTAGTATGTGGTTTTGTGGGATATGATCCTACTAATGACACATTGACCATTACCCAGCGTACAAGCATTCTTCCTATAGCACTTGCAGCATTTCATACCTGCTTTAACGTAACAAATACATTTATCCTCATTTGGTTTATACCACAACTTGAGAAGATAGTATGCCTATTCATCAAGAATAAGAATAAAAAAGAAGAGGACGATTTCCGTTTACGCTTCATCCAAGTAGGTATTATGAAAACTCCTGAATTATCTGTACTAGAGGCATCCAAAGAAATACAGTCCTTTGCAGAGCGTATTCACAGAATGTTTACTATGGTACGTGAGTTGCTAAATACTAATGACGAGAGCAAATTTGATAAGCTGTATAAGCGAATAGAAAAGTATGAGCGCATATCTGACAATATGGAAGTAGAAATTGCAAAATATCTGGACCATGTAAGCGATGCCCACCTTAGTGATGAAACAAAGGAGAAGGTGCGCGATATGTTGCGTGAGATTAGTGAAATAGAAAGCATTGGCGACTCATGCTATAACCTAGCTCGTACCATAAATCGTAAACGTAGCTATAAAAATGAAAACTTTACCGATGAGCAACTGAGCCATATTGAGCAGATGTTTGAACTCACAGACAGTGCGCTTTCACAAATGGATAAACTGATTATAAAGCGTAAGGATAATGATCTTAATCGTGCTTTTGCGATAGAAAACGAGATTAATAACTTCCGCAATCAGTTGCGCGATCAGAATATAACAGATATTAATAGTCGCAAATATACTTACGCCATCGGTACTATGTATATGGATATTATCCAAGAATGTGAAAAACTTGGCGACTATGCTATCAATGTAGTAGAAGCACGGATGCACGTTAAACAAGGAGCGTAAAGCACTAGTATAAAAATTGTTCTGTAGCTCACATCCTCATTAGTATATCGCTTTACATTATAATATTAGGAGAAAATAATGATGAGCAAAAGAAATTTTATATTGGCATTAGCCATATTAACTGTTATTATAGCCTTTGGATACAAAGGTAATAAGGCGATAATGGCTTATGAAGCTGACACTATAAGGACAGAGCGGGTGCATCAAACAACATCCGACTCTGTCTGTATGGGTGATGTAGAAATAGATTATCCCGTGGCGGGACCACAATGTCTGATGGACTCTTTGCGAGCAAATATTAATAGAGCGCTTTACGACTCATTCTATTACACAGAAGATAGTACACATATAGTTTGCTTTAAAGGCTCGCTTACCGATGCTAACAAGCTTGCAAAATTTTATAGCGAGGCTTATTACGACAATCTAAAGTCTCTCTGTGATTATAACGATTCGCGCACACTACAACTCGAACACAACGTTGGAATATTAAAGAAGTATGAAAATAAGCAGGTTATAACCTATCTTGTCGACTCCTATGGTTTCTTTGGTGGCGCACATGGTGCAGCTTCTTCACATGCTTTTATGCTTGACAAAGCGACGGGAAAGCAGTTGGGTTACATCATAGATACCACCCAAGTAGAGGGTATGCAAGAGCTTTTAAAGCAAGGATTAACCCGTTATCTCACGCAAGAAGGTGATACTCTAGAAAGCGATGTGGTAGAGATATTATCGCTAGAAGATAACAACATAATACCCTTACCTGATGCTTCACCTTACTTTACCGCTAAGGGAGTTACCTTTGTATATGGTCTGTATGAAATTGGTCCTTACGTCATTGGTATGCCAGAGTTTACGATTAGCTATAAGGATATTTATTGTTACTTGACAGATGAAGCTAAAAAGTTGGTAGATATGAAGAATTTAGATGGTAGATATGAAGAATTTAGATGGTAGATATGAAGAATTTAGATGGTAGATAGGTGGTATTTAAAGAAATAAATACTCACCCAATAATACCAAAAGCAGCGACCCTTTGTGATAAGAGTCGCTGCTTTGGGTATATAACTAGTCGATAAAAGGATCTTATTAAGCTATTGCCTCCTTAATTGATTGCACTATATAGGCTACATCGTCATCGGTTACTAATGGACCACTTGGCAAGCATAACCCACGATGAAAGAGATCAACGCTCACTCCATTGTCGTAAGCAGGGCATGAAGCATAAACAGGCTGCTTGTGCATAGGCTTCCAAAGTGGACGTGCCTCTATATTAGCTTTATCCAAAGCCACACGCATAGCTTCTACATTGTTATGAGGTTCACAGTCGGTATGAGCTGTTTCCGCAGTATGTACCACACCAGCAGCACCTCCAACAGCACCTGTAATAATGGTTTTATAAGCATTTTCCTCACCCTTTACCTTGAGGTTCTCATCTAAAAGAATAGTATTCAACCAAAAGTTTGAATCGTATTCAGTGCTTGGGTTGCCATGAAAAGTAATTCCTTCGATATCTTTGAAAGCTGCCTCGTATAGATGAGCAATATGGCGATGGTGCGCAATATGCTCGTCAAGTACCGTCATCTGTCCACGACCAATACCTGCACAAATATTACTCATACGATAATTAAAGCCAATGTGTACATGCTGATAATAAGGATAAGACTCACGAGCTTGTGTAGCATAATACATTACTTCTGTCTTAGCATCTTTATTTGGACATATCAAAGCACCACCACCAGAGGTAGTTATCATCTTATTACCATTAAAACTCATTACACCATACTCGCCAAAAGTGCCACACGCTTGCTCGTTATAACGTGAACCTAGCCCCTCGGCTGCATCTTCTATCAATGGTATATCATATTTCTTAGCAATAGCCACAATCTCATCGAGCTTTGCAGGCATACCATATAGATATACAACTATAATGGCTTTAGGCTTCTTACCTGTTTTCTCAATACGATCATTAATCGCTTTTTCTAATAAGATAGGATCCATATTCCAAGTATCTATCTCCGAATCGACAAACACAGGAGTTGCTCCTTGATAAGTAACAGGGTGAGATGAGGCACAAAATGTGAAACTTTGACAAATCACTTCATCACCAGTCTTTACACCAAGTGCTACCAATGCAAGATGAACAGCAGATGTTCCTGACGAAAGCGCTACAACCTCTTTTCCTTGCAATTCATCAAACTGCTCCTGCCAAAGTCCTTCCGAAGTAGTTGTATGCGCTTCAATACTTTTAGGATAACCCTCATCTGCATACGTTTTAGCAGTTGGTTTAGATGTAAAAAAACGCTTCAAATCGTCTTCAAAACCGTTAACATTAGGTCCCAATGGTACTACCCAATTTTGCTCAAAGGCTTCCTGAATATATTTCTGTTCATTGCCAGACATATGTGCTAAACACAACAATACTCTTTTATTCATAATATAACAAGTTCTTTTAAGATTTACAAAGGTAAAGATTATTATTAAAAAGCAAAAATTAAGAGCTGTAAATTAAGTAGTTAGTACCCATAAAAAGAAAAATATTCCTCTTATATCTAACGAATATAAATATTATACAACTAGTTATTTAAGCACTACTTCACTATTATTATTCAACAATCTATACTTTTCATCGCCCACACAAACCCCTTTGCTGTACGTGTACCATTGTCTTGAAAATGGTTTCCAGCGTTCCATTCTAAGATTGTATCAACACCTTTTTGTTTGAATATTTCAGCAAGACGATAAACATCTAACTTGATCGTTTGCATAATCTTTGTCTTAGTATGATCTTCTGTATCACCCAAACTAAGGTAAATATGCGACACCTTTGGCTGATGCTGCTCCGCATAAGCTAGCCAATCTTTATACCATGCAGAAGGGGATGCCGACACTGTGGCAATAAAAACAGAAGGTTGATATGCCACCCAAAGTGCAAATAAGCCTGCTAAAGAATATCCACCAAGAACAAATTGCGTTGTATTTTGAAAACAATAAGCTTCATTTAGAAAAGGAATAAGCTCGCGTTCTATATAAAACAAAGTAGCTGAAGCACCATTACCAAAAGGAATTTTACCAAAGACTGGCGGTGCTTGCCAAGGCGTTAGCTCCTCATTCCATCGCTTGATAGGCACAGCCACATGCAGAAACGACTGCGCTGTATGGGCAAGAAGATAAGCTATAAGCTTGTCAAGTTCCTCTATATCATGACCATCCACAGGCTGAATAAGTACTATCGTAGCATTACAGCTTCCTTGAACAATGCAATCTCTGCCACCAATCGTTAGTATTTCCTTCACCATATAAACTTACGATTAAAAAGAAAAAACGCACATAGCCTCACACAAATGGTATTAAAACGAAACTTTGTGTGAGACAATGCACGCATTATCTCTATTCTTCACAGCTAGCCAAGGGCTAACTATCTTATTAAATTTTCTCGCCGTAGCAAAGATCACCAGCGTCTCCGAAGCCCGGTACGATGTATTTATACTCATTTAGTCCCTCGTCAATAGCTGCACACCATATAGTAGTAGTGCTATCTGGGAAAGTCTTTTTAATATGAGCAATACCCTCTGGAGTAGCCAAAACGCAAGCCACATGTACATGTTTTGGAGTACCTTTGCTAAGAATAGCCTTATACCCTAGTTCCATAGAGCCACCTGTAGCCAACATAGGATCGGCAATAATTAATGTTTTTCCATTAATATCTGGGGTAGCCAAATACTCCACATGAATGCCCACTTCATGATGATCCTTATCCGTATATTCACGATAAGCGCTGACAAAAGCGTTGCCAGCGTGATCAAAAATATTAAGAAAACCATTATGAAAAGGAAGACCTGCACGGAAGATAGTCGCTAAAACAATCTTATCTGAAGGAACATTAACCTTAGCTACACCTAAAGGAGTTGTGATATCTTTTGCTTCGTAATGCAAAGTTTTCGAAATTTCAAAAGCTTCAAACTCTCCTATACGTACAACGTTGTTACGGAATAATAAACGATTTTTCTGATAATCCTTATCACGAATCTCTGCGAGATACTGATTAATAATGGAGTTGTTCTCCGAGAAATTAATAATTTCCATTCTTTCATTTAGGTGTTGAAGTGCCCACTTTCGTTAAGCAAATTACAAAATTTTGGCAAAAGTACTAATTTCCTTTCTATTTTGCAATACACAACTAGCAATTATAAACACCCGTGTAATAATTTTTAATTATTTAACCTACTTCTATCTCTCTTTGATAGAATTTATAAGCGTAATCTTTGGGCAAGTTTATTAAAAATGCTACCTTTGCGGTGTGTAAAAAAATAACACACTTCGGAAACAACAGAATTTATTTTTCCAACTAAATACATTTTATAAAATGGCACAGTTTGATAAGAGCGTACTAGAAAAGTACGGTATTACAGGTACAACAGAAGTTGTTTACAATCCTTCGTACGAAACATTGTTCGAAGAAGAAACTAAGGCAAGCCTAGAAGGCTTTGAAAAGGGTCAGGAAACAGAACTTGGTGCAGTTAACGTTATGACAGGTGTTTACACTGGGCGTTCTCCTAAGGACAAGTTCATTGTTGATGATGCCAACTCTCGCAACACTGTATGGTGGACATCAGATGAATATAAGAATGACAACAAGAAGATGACTGAAGAGGCTTGGGCTGTTGTTAACGACCTAGCTAAGAAAGAACTTTCTAACAAGCGCCTATTCATCGTTGACGGTTTCTGTGGTGCAAACAAGGACACACGTATGAAGATCCGCTTCATCGTTGAGGTTGCTTGGCAAGCTCACTTCGTTACAAACATGTTCATCAAGCCAGTTAACGACGAAGAACTAGCTCAGGAGCCAGACTTCATCGTATATAACGCTTCAAAGGCTAAGGTTACAAACTTTGCTGAACTAGGTTTGAACTCTGAAACTTGCGTTGCTTTCAACGTAACAACTAAAGAGCAGGTTATCCTTAACACATGGTACGGTGGTGAAATGAAGAAGGGTATGTTCTCTATGATGAACTACTACTTGCCATTGAAGGGCATCGCTTCTATGCACTGCTCTGCTAATACCGACCTAAACGGTGAAAATACAGCTATCTTCTTCGGTCTTTCTGGTACAGGTAAGACTACATTGTCAACAGATCCTAAGCGTCTTCTAATCGGTGATGACGAACACGGATGGGACGACAATGGTGTATTCAACTTCGAAGGTGGTTGCTACGCTAAGGTTATCAACCTTGACAAAGAGTCTGAGCCAGACATCTACGCAGCTATCAAGCGCAACGCTCTTCTTGAGAACGTTACTGTTGCTGCTGACGGTAAGATCAACTTTGCTGATGGTAGCACAACTGAGAACACTCGTGTTTCTTATCCAATCAACCACATTGAGAATATCGTATTAAAGAAGCATTCAGTTTCTGCAGGTCCTGCTGCGAAGCAAGTTATCTTCCTTTCTGCTGACGCATTTGGTGTACTTCCTCCAGTATCTATCCTTAACGCTGAGCAGACTAAGTACTACTTCCTATCTGGTTTCACAGCTAAGCTAGCTGGTACAGAGCGTGGTATTACTGAGCCAACTCCTACTTTCTCTGCATGTTTCGGTCAGGCTTTCCTAGAGCTTCACCCAACTAAGTATGCTGAGGAATTGGTTAAGAAGATGGAGAAGAACGGTGCTAAGGCTTACTTGGTGAACACTGGTTGGAACGGTACTGGCAAGCGTATCTCTATTAAGGACACACGTGGTATCATCGACGGTATCTTGAGTGGTGCTATCAACGAAGCTCCTACAAAGACTATCCCATTCTTCAACTTCGTAGTTCCTACACAGCTTGAAGGTGTTGATACTAACATTCTTGACCCACGCGACACATACGCTGACGCAACACAGTGGGAAGAGAAGGCTAAAGATCTTGCTGGTCGTTTCCAGAAGAACTTCGTTAAGTACACAGGTAACGAGGCTGGTAAGGCTCTTGTTGCTGCTGGTCCACAACTTTAATCGCAAACAACTTCTGAATATTTTAGAAGTTAAGCATACAGAGGGAAGAAGGCTTCACGGTCTTTTTCCCTTTTTTTATTATACAACTAATTCTCCCAAATTACGTGCTAAGCCAGTATAAAATGGTCTTATGTAAGGTTATAGCCTAGGTAAAATCTAATAAAAAACTATCTTCCTCACTATAACCAATCACCTTTCTTGCGATAAAAGGTAACCTTTAATCAGATAAAAGCTTATCTTTGAAAAGTATTTTTAATTTATTTTTACACTAAAATCAAATTAAAAATAAAACAAAAATAAATTATTTTTGCACACAAAAGTTTATGTTTTACTTATCGAAAGGTTATCTTTTACCAGCAAAAAGACAAACTTTTTCTACTTCATTGAATATCTTTTACTTACCTTTGCATAAGCTAGGCGGCACTCGGCAATTTGAAAGTAAACTTTCATTGCACTCGCTGGCACTAGCTTTGCATAAGCTAGGCGGCACTCGGCAATTTGAAAGTAAGCTTTCATTGCGCTCGCTTGCACTAGCTTTGTTTTAAAATTTTAAAATAATGACAGTTTTAACATTTACGCTGATCTTGATCCTTGCTGCATTTCTTGCTGGATTATTAGGATCGCTCACTGGACTAGGTGGCGGAGTGGTAGTGATACCCGTACTCACCTTATGCTTCGGTATCGACTTCCACTATGCTATTGGCGCAGCCCTTATAGCCTCTATTGCAACCTCTTCAGGCTCGGCTAGTGCCTATGTGCGCGAAGGTATTACGAATATCCGACTAGGCATGTTCCTCGAAATTGCAACCACCATTGGGGCTGTATGTGGAGCGTTCATCGCTATTTGGATGCCTACAAATATCATTGCCGTTATTTTTGGTGTTGTAATGATTATGACAGCCGTCCTTCAGCAACGTCGCAAAGTGGATCACGAAAATGTTGTAGGAAGCACAATGGCTAAAAAGTTACAACTCTACGGTAGCTATCCCACCAAAGAGGGCATGAAGAGTTACCAGCTCACTAATGTAGCTGGTGGCTTCTCGATTATGCTTAGTGCAGGTGTGCTATCGGGACTATTAGGTATTGGTAGTGGCGTTTTGAAAGTATTAGCAATGGATGCTGCTATGAAAGTACCATTTAAGGTTAGCACCACCACTAGCAACTTTATGATTGGCGTTACAGCCGTTGCTTCGGCAGTGGTTTATCTTCAACGGGGATATATCGACCCAGGTATAGCCTTTCCTATTATCATTGGCGTGTTAGCAGGTTCGATGTCGGGGGCTCGATTGCTTAAACGTATGAATGTAAGCGTATTGAGAAAGATCTTCTCGGTAGCTATTGCCTTGGTGGCATTGAACATGATTTATAACGGAATAATGGGTAAATTCTAAGCACATGGAAGCAAACAATGAAAACAAGAAGATGCAGTTGCTCATCAGCTCTACACTTCGTATTGGTGTCATCACCGCATGCACCATCGCTCTAGTGAGTGGTATCTATTATTTAATCAGTCATGGTATGGATCCTATGCCTGACTATCAATCGTTTCATGGCGAAACAACAAGCCTCACCACACTATCGGGGATCTTCACGGGAATGCTTCACATGCAGGCAGAAAACTGGATCCAATTCGGTGTTATCGTGCTGATGCTCACCCCTATTTCGCGAATTGTCCTTTCCCTTTTCGACTTTGGTATTCAGCGAGATTGGCTCTATGTAGGCATCACAGCCATTGTACTATTCGTAATTGTAGCCAACTCTATAGGTGGGTTTTAGAAAATGACTAATACAAAATAATAATGCTTTATGCGCTTGTGCGTGTGGAGCATTATTTTTATTAAAGACTTCGGACATCATAGCACAGCCATAAATTATAGAAGAAGAATAACTATAATAAAAAGCATTACGATAGAAATACTGCACTACTAAACAACCTTAAAAAACAGATTTATTTCGCTTATTTTCATAATAAACCGCTAAAAGGCAGTGGTATATAAAGATTTCTAACTAAATTTGCAGCTAAATCATTTATTCGAATAAAGATGAAATACAAGATATTTACGCTTATCGCGTTAGTGGCAACTCTGTTTACAACAACATCATGCTTAAAAGATGATAACCAAACAGACATTGCTACTTACGATGATACAGCGATCACAAGTTTTTCCTTAGGCGCAATTAAACAAGTTGTAGACACCATTGGGAAGAGTGGAAAAGATAGTACTTATACCAAAAAACTTATGGGTAGTAAGTGCAAATTTTATATTGATCAAGCCAATGCAAAAATTTATAACACCGACTCGCTGCCTTATGGCACAAAGACAAGTGCGGTATTGGCTAACATTAAGACTAAGAATGGTGGTGTAATTGCTATTAAATCGCTTACAAACGAAGCCTTTAAGCCATATTCAAACACTGACTCTATCGACTTTTCTAAGGATCGCCAGCTATACGTTTATGCAAACAGCGGAAAGGCATACCGCATCTATACCGTTACACTCAACGTAAAGAAGCAGAAAACGAACACTGCTATATGGACTAGCGTAGCCGATAATACTACACTTGGCACACTCTCAGCTACTAAAGCAGCGAGCATTGGCGACAAGATTTTTATAGCTGGTGTGAGTGGCAATGCTACTAAGTTGTTTGTTACAACCACCTCTGACGGCAAGACATGGACTACTGCTACCAAAACTTTCTCGGCTTCGGCTTATAAAAATCTTGTAGCACAAGGGGCTACCCTCTTCATTCTTGACAACAACCAAGTATTGAGTTCTATAGATGGTAACACATGGAGCGTAATGGGCCAAGATAATACTTTATCAAGTCTCTTTGCCACCTCATCAAGTCTTTATGCTGTAACAACCGATGGCAAGATAAAAGCATCGAGAGATAAAGGTAAGACTTGGACAGAAGAAACATTATCTGGCAGTGTGGCAAACCTCCCTACAGACAACATTAGCAGTGCTTTATTCACTACTAATTCGGGCAAAGACCTAAGCCGAGTGCTACTTGTTGGCACTAGTGCAAGCAATAAAGTAGTGGAATGGACACGCTTGGTAAACACAACAAACGCTAGTATTAGCTATAATTGGGCAACCATCGATGCAGTTTCATCTTACAGGCTTCCAGCATACAAGTGCCTCACCGTAGTCAACTATAACAACCTTCCACTAGCTTTAGGCTTAACCAGTGAGAACAAAATTGCCACCTTATTATTAAGTGGTGATCAAGGCATTACATGGAAGAGCAATAGCACATATACCGTTCCTCCTACAAAAGACACTGCAAACACGCTAGCAGCTACTGTGGACAAAGACGGTTATTTGTGGGTGATAAGTGGTAACAAGGTATGGAAAGGTTTGTTCAGATAAGGCTTTGTCTTACCCATATAAACACCATAATTATAGTAGAATACATTTTAGAAAAAGCATTAAAGCATATTCTTTTTTCAGTATGGAAAAAACTTTAGATATGACTCGCATCCCTGAACACATAGCCATTATCATGGACGGCAATGGCAGATGGGCACAAAAGCGCAACCTACCACGTACCGAAGGGCATAAGGCTGGGGTGGAAACTGTGCGCCGTATTACAAAGGCTTGTGGCGAACTGGGAGTGAAATATCTAACACTTTATACCTTCTCTACCGAAAACTGGAGCCGCCCTTCTGAAGAAGTATCTACCTTAATGGGGCTAGTACTCTCATCGCTTGAGGACGAAATCTTCATGAAGAACGATGCTCGACTTCAGGTTATTGGCGATATTGAGCGCCTTCCTAAGGAAGTACAGACAGCACTTCAGCAAACCATCAACAACACTAAGAATAACAAGAGCATCACGCTAGTAGTGGCACTAAGCTATTCTTCACGATGGGAAATTACAAAGGCAACACAAGATATTGCACTCGAATTACAACAACAAAACATTCAGCTCACTGCTGATAACATAAAAGAATACATTACAGAAGATACAATCTCAAAGCATCTTACTACTGCTTTTATGCCAGAACCCGACCTATTAATAAGAACTGGTGGAGAGCTGCGTATCTCTAACTATCTGCTTTGGCAAATAGCTTACTCAGAATTATACTTCTGTGATACCTTTTGGCCTGACTTCTCGGAGAAAGATCTACACCAAGCAATTGCCGACTATCAGCGCCGTCAGCGTCGATTTGGTAAGACAGGCAATCAAATAGAAAACGAAAACAAATAAGCAAATGCGATATAAATGAGGAATATAAATAAAATATTGATGCTTCTCGCCATAGCAAGTGGTGGTACGTACACAGCTAATGCGCAAGAAAAAATCGTTAATCCCAATATTACTTATGCAGGTAATCCTGTTACCTATCGCCTTGCAGGCTTACGCGTTACGGGTGTAATAGGTTATGAGGATTATGTATTGACAGGTATTTCTGGTTTGGCTGTTGGACAAAAAATTGAAGTTCCGGGTACTGCCATATCAGATGCTGTAAAGCGATATTGGAAGCATGGACTCTTCTCAGATGTATCTATCAGTGCCGATTCTATCGTTGGTGAAGACATCTACCTTAACATTCATCTAAAAACTCGACCACGTGTTTCTACCATTAACTATAATGGCATCTCTAAAAAAGAGAAGGAAGACATGGAAAATAAGCTAGGACTATTGAAGGGAGGACAGATTACTCCTAACATGATCGACCGTGCAAAGGTGCTTGCTAAGAAATACTTTGAGGACAAAGGCTATAAAAATGCCGAAATAAATATTGTTCAGCGCGATGATAATAACAGCAAGAATCAAGTAACACTTGATGTTAATATCGACAAAAAGAAGAAAATGAAGGTTCATAAGATCTACATTGACGGCAATAAAGAACTTTCAGATAAAAAGCTAAAAGGTGGTTTGTTTAAGAAAGGAGCCTTCTCAAAAATCCATGAATCTGGCACTCTTGCTAGCTTCCTAAAGTCGAAGAAATATACACCAGAACGTTGGGAAGAGGATAAGAAAAACCTTATAGCAAAATATAATGAGTATGGTTATCGCGATGCTACCATCGTTAAAGATAGCGTGTGGAACGTTGATGATAGCCATGTTGACATCTATGTAAAGGTGGACGAAGGTAAAAAGTACTACATTCGTAACATTACTTGGGTGGGCAACACAGTATATACCACAGATCAATTGTCGCGCTTGCTCAATATGCACAAGGGCGATGTATATAACCAAAAGTACATGAACAAGCGTCTGTCTGAGGACGAAGATGCTGTGGGCAATGCTTATTGGAATAATGGTTATTTGTTTTATAACCTTCAACCTACCGAGGTAAACATTGATGGCGATAGCATTGACCTAGAGATGCGCATCTTTGAAGGACAACAAGCACACATCAACCGTGTTCGCATCAATGGTAACGACCGTTTGTATGAGAACGTAGTTCGCCGTGAAATGCGTACCAAACCGGGCGACCTCTTTTCTAAAGAGGCACTGACACGTACTGCTCGTGAATTGGCATCTATGGGACACTTCGACCCTGAACATGTTAATCCAGATGTGAAACCCAACTATGAGACGGGTACAGTAGACATCAATTGGAACTTGAAACAGAAGTCGAACGACCAAATTGAGCTATCACTTGGTTGGGGACAGACGGGTGTTATCGGTAAGGTTGGATTAAAGTTAAACAACTTCTCTATGGCTAATCTCTTCCGCAAGAAGAGCGAACGCCGTGGAATTTTGCCTGTAGGCGATGGCGAAGTGTTGGCTTTGAGCGCACAAACCAACGGTACTTACTACCAGTCTTATAGCGTTAACTACTCTACAAACTGGTTTGGTGGCAAACGTCCTATTCAGTTCTCTGTGGGTGCATACTATAGCAAGCAGACCGATGTAAGTAGCAATTACTACAACAGTGCCTATATGAATAATTTCTATAACTATCAATATGGTTATGGTAATTACAACTATAATAGCTATGAAAACTACTACGACCCAAACAAGTCGATCAGATTGTTTGGTGTTAACGTGGGTTGGGGTAAACGCTTAACATGGCCCGACGACTACTTCACATTGTCGCTTCAGTTGGCATATCAGCGTTATATGTTAAAGAACTGGCGTTATTTCATCATGTCAAATGGTGCTGCCAACAACTTAAACGTAAATGTTTCATTAAACCGTTCATCAACAGATAACCAACTTTTCCCACGTCGTGGCTCAGAGTTTACAGCCTCGCTCACCATTACTCCACCATGGAGCAAGTGGGATGGCAAGGACTATCGCAACTTGGCTAACGATCCAAAGGCGGCTACATACAGTGCAGAACAACAAGAGAAATACAAGTGGATAGAATATCACAAGTGGAAGTTCAAGGCTCGCACCTTTACCTCTTTAACAGGTGGTCAGAAGAACTTAGTGCTGATGACACGTGTAGAACTTGGTTTGTTGGGTAGTTACAATAAGTATAAGAAGAGTCCATTCGAAACCTACTATATGGGTGGTGATGGTATGAGTGGATACTCTACAGGTTATGCTGAGGAAACTATCGGACTACGCGGATACGAGAATGGCTCGCTAACTCCATACGGTGCTGAAGGCTATGCTTACAATCGCTTCACTCTTGAGCTACGTTATCCATTCCTCTTAGGCAATACTACTATCTATGGTCTTGGCTTTATCGAAGCAGGTAACGCATGGACTGATACAAGTAAGTTCAATCCTTTCGATATGAAGCGCTCTGCTGGTCTCGGTGTTCGTATCTTCTTACCTATGGTGGGTTTGATGGGTATTGACTGGGCATACGGCTTTGACAAGGTATATGGTCAGAAGGGCGGAAGCCAATTCCACTTCATCCTTGGACAAGAGTTCTAGCATTAACCAGAGAGTAAATAACTAGAGAGTAATCAAATAGAGAGAACAAATGAAGAAATTAATATTAATGTCTATGCTAGCCATCTTCTCGATGGTAGCTAGCGCACAGAATTTTGCACTTGTCGACATGGAGTATGTCCTAAACAACATCTCCAACTATACACAGGCTAACGAACAGTTAAGTCAGGTTAGTAAGAAGGTACAAGAGCAAATAGATGTGGTAAATAAAGAAGCTGCCAACCTTTACAAAGACTATCAGAGAGATATAGCGACCTTAACTCCCGACCAAAAGAAGAAGCGTCAAGATGCAATCATGGAAAAGGAAAAGAAGGCTGCTGATCTAAAGATGAAATACTTTGGACCCCAAGGCGAACTCGCAAAGAAGCGTGAAAAAATGATCACTCCTATACAAGAAGCTGTTTATGCTGCTATCAAGCTCATTTCTGAAAAGCGTGGATACAGCATGGTCATCGACCGATCAAGCCAAACAGCAGGTATCATCTATGGATCGCCTACTATTGACATCAGCAACGAAGTACTACTAGTACTCAGTGGTGGTGCCAAATAATAATCAAGAAATTTTATAAACACTTTAAACAAAAAACGAAAATGAAAAAGTTATTATTGATGTTGATGCTATGCGCACCAATGACAATGTTTGCTCAGAAGTTTGGTCACCTCGATTCACAAGCGCTTTTACAGTCGCTTCCTGAGGCTACTGCTATCCAAAACAAACTTCAAGCAAAGGGTAAAGAATATCAGAAGCAAATAGAAGATATGCAGGCTGAACTACAGCGTCAGGCTGAAGCTTACGATAAAGCAAAAAGCACTATGAACGCAACAAAGCAAGCTGAAACCGAAAAGACCCTACAGGATCTATATAATAAGATCCAGCAAACTGCACAAGATAACCAGAAAGCTTTCAATGAAGAGCAGCAGAAGCAACTAGGTCCTGTGCTTGAGAAGGTTCGTAACGCCATCGCAGCAGTTGCAAAGACTGGTGGTTACACCTACATTATGGAAAAGGCAGCTGGTCAACCCATCTACATCAACGAAGCTATTAGCAAGGATGTAACAGCAGAGGTTAAGGCTCAGCTAGCTAAAATGAAGTAAATATAACATTGGGGTGTCTTTACCCCCATATAATTTCTAACCCTAGCGTCTAGCAAACAGGGTTTAAGGGTGAGGTCACCGCATGAATTTTAATTCTTGCGTTGATCTCTTTTTTTTATCACACGGCAGTTAATATCTATCCAGAAAAGAATGAAAAAGTTCTGTTTTACACTGTTACTCATAACATTACCACTCTTGGTGAATGCTCAAAACTTAAAGTTTGGCTACTTTAGCTACGACAAAGTGTTCCATGCTATGGCAAGCTATGCCACAGCATCAAACACATACGCTTCGATTAAAGCTAAGTACGATGCCGAAGTTAAACGTTCGGAAGACGACTTCAATCGTCGCTATGAAGACTTCCTTGAGGTGCAACATAATCTCAATCCCTCCATTCTTCGCAAGCGTCAAGCTGAAATAGAGGAATTATTACAGCGTAACCGCGCCTTCAAAATAGAAACAGAACGCCTCTTAAAGCAAGCCGAACAAGCCACTTTTGCTCCTGTTCGCGACAAGCTTAACGCTACATTGCAAGAAATGGGACACGAGAGTGGTTACGCATTTATCCTTAATACGGATAACAACACTATGCCTTACGTTAACAATGCTGTAGGCGAGGACATCACAAACGCGCTAATTACAGTGCTACAATAGTTGAGAATTGAGAATTGAGAATTGAGAATTCATATCAACTTATCAATGCTTATCAATGCTTATCAACACTCATTCCTTCACAAAATCACCCTCAAAAAATATGCCCTTCTATCCCCAACAGCCAGGTTCTATTGGTGTATTCGACAGCGGTTATGGTGGCTTAACCATTCTTCATGGCATCCAACAAGTGTTACCTGAGTACGATTATATCTACTTAGGCGACAATGCACGTGCCCCATACGGCTCGCGATCGTTTGAAGTAGTGTATGAGTTTACACGCCAAGCAGTGCTAAAACTCTTTGAGATGGGCTGCCATTTGGTTATCCTTGGCTGCAACACAGCATCTGCAAAAGCACTTCGAACCATACAGCAAAACGACCTGCCCAAGCTAGCTCCCGACCGTCGTGTGCTAGGCGTTATCCGCCCCACAGCCGAGGTTATCGGCTCGCTCACTAGCTCAAGACACGTAGGCATCCTAGCTACAGAGGGTACTATACGCAGTCAAAGCTATAATATTGAAATCCAAAAACAATCGCCCGACATACAAGTAACAGGTCTTTCCTGCCCACTTTGGGTACCTATCATTGAGAACAATGAAGCCGATTCGCCAGGAGCCGACTACTTTGTAAAGAAGCGTATCGATCACATCATGCGCCTAGACCCACAAATCGACACCCTTATTCTTGGCTGTACCCACTACCCTATCCTCATGCCTAAGATCCTAAAATATGTCGATCGAGGCGTGAAGATTGTACCACAGGGCGAGTATGTAGCAGCATCTTTAAAAGATTACCTCCAACGCCATCCAGAGATGGATGAGCGATGCACCAAGCATAGTAGTACAAAATATTACACAACAGAAAGTCCTACCAAGTTTAAAGAGAATGCACGTATCTTTATGCCCGAAGAAATCAATGTAGAACGCATTACTTTAGAATAGCAAATCCATAGTCAGAACATGGCACAAGACAATAAAATATCGGTAGTGATCAACACCTATAACGCTGAAAAACACCTCCGAGAGGTGCTCGATAGCGTAAAAGATTTCGATGAAATCGTAATCTGTGATATGGAAAGTAAAGATAACACACTTGCCATAGCAAGAGAGTATGGGTGCAAGATTGTAACCTTTGAGAAGAAAAACTATACCATTGTAGAGCCTGCCCGCAACTTTGCTGTACAAAGTGCTACTCACTCATGGGTACTTGTTACTGATGCCGATGAACTTGTTACCCCTGAACTTCGACAATATCTCTACCAATATATCGCTACCCCCAACTGTCCTGAAGGACTCTTCATTCCACGTCGAAACCGTGATATGAACGTGTTGGATATGGGACGATTGCGCGATTTTCAGCTACGTTTCTTCCGTCGCGATAAAGTATATTGGCCGCCACTTATCCATTCTATCCCTGAAATAGAAGGAAAAACAACCAAACTCGTCGATAACGATAAAGCTGTTTTCAATCATCTCGATGAGAATTACTTACACGATAGAATGGAAAAACTCAACCGTTATTCCGACGAAGAACTTGACAAACGCGCTAACAAACAATACGGTTTGGGCGCACTAATATGGCGTCCCACTTGGCGTTTCTTTAAAGCATACGTCATGGATCAACAATATAAAAAGGGGCTTCCCGGTCTCATCTCTAGCTATCTTTCGGGGTTTTACCAATTCCTAATTGTAGCTAAAACAATAGAAAAACGAAAATACAAAACGAAATGAAGACAATAGATTTAAGTATCAAGATAGGTTTTTGCCAACTTGATGAGCTCTCAGAGCAAGATCAAAAACTCATCAATAGTGCTATCGCTGCCACAGCCAATAGCTATTCACCTTACAGCCATTTCGCCGTGGGTGCAGCCCTATTGCTCGCTGATGGTACAGAGGTACGTGGCGCAAACCAAGAGAATGCCGCCTTTCCCTCTGGACTGTGTGCCGAACGTTCGGCTATCTTTGCAGCACAATCGGTCCACCCCGACAAAGCCATCACCACTATAGCCATTGCTGCAAAGAATGGTTATGGCTTCACGCAAGACCCTATTGTGCCTTGTGGATCGTGCCGTCAGGTAATCCTTGAAATGGAAGACCGCTACAAACAACCTATCCGCATTCTCCTCTATGGTACGGATGGCATCTATGTCATCAACAATATTAAAGACATATTACCCTTACAGTTTGTAGCCAACTCAATGAAATAACCCACTATGGAATATTTACCCAAAGACCCCGCAATACTCGTTAGCACCATCAATATGCTATTACGCGATGAAGAGTTCGACGAATTAGAACCACTTTGCTACTCCTTCAACGAAGAGCCTAGCGACATCAAAGCGCGTCTCAAAACAGAAGGATACGTATATAGCGAAGCACAAAAACAGTTCCGCCCTATTGGGTATGATGAATAAAAACATATACAGATAAGTAGCTAAAGGTTAGCTTTTTACAGGCAAAAGCTAACCTTTTTTGTTGTAAAACATCAACTATTAAGAGCAAAAATAAATTAAAAACAGAATAAAAATAAATTAAAAACGGAATAAAAATAAATTAAAAACAAAGCAAAAATAAATTATTTTTCAGGACTAAAGATCACCTTTTTCTACAAGAAAGGTTAGCTTTTACAAGTCAAAAGGTTAAGCTTTGATACCATAAAGGCTATCTTTCATCAACCACTAAAATAATGAATATCTTTGCAATCATCACAATTATTTCATTACAAGAATAACTTTATTTGCACACTCCACCGATAATCGCTAACTTTGCCTATGATAGAACAGCCAAACATTCTTTACATTTGGCTAGCAGCTATCTACACAAAAATACATAGATATGATTTTATTAAGTTTTGATACAGAGGAGTTTGACGTACCTAAGGAGCATGGAGTACCCTTTACGCTCGCAGAAGGAATGGCGGTCTCTGTGGAGGGAACTACCAGAATACTCGATTGTTTGAAAGCAAACAACGTAAAAGCCACCTTCTTTTGTACTGGCAATTTTGCGGAACAAGCTCCAAAAATTATGCACCGCATTGTGGCAGAAGGACACGAAGTGGCGTGCCATGGGGTGGATCATTGGCAGCCTAAACCAGAAGATGTGTTCCTATCAAAAGAGATTGTAGAACGCATAGCAGGCGTTAAGGTATATGGCTATCGCCAGCCACGTATGTTTCCCGTATCCAATGCGAACTTAGAAAAGGCAGGCTATCTTTATAACTCATCGCTCAATCCTGCCTTTATCCCGGGGCGTTACATGCACCTTACCGATCCACGCACCTACTTTATGGAAGGAAAAGTATTACAGATCCCAGCTTCTGTTACTCCTATTATTCGCTTTCCACTTTTTTGGTTATCCTTACACAACTTGCCACAAGCACTTTATCACGCTATGGTGCGCCGCGTTTTACGTCATGATGGCTATTTCGTAACTTATTTCCACCCATGGGAATTTTACGATCTGAAAGAGCATCCAGACTTTAAAATGCCTTATATCATTAAGAAGAATAGTGGCAGAGCGATGGTTAATCGTTTGGATAAACTTATTAAAATGCTAAAACTTAGAGGTGAAACATTTGTTACTTACACCCATTTTACAGAACAAAAAAAGCAAGTAAAATCATGATAAAACTAGCCACGGTATCACCTTGTTACAACGAGGAAGAAGTTCTTATATCCTCTATTCATAAGCTAACAAACCTTTTTCAGGAGCTTATCCAAAAGGAGATTATTTCAAAAGACAGTTGTATAGTGCTTGTAAACGATGGGAGTAGCGACCGCACTTGGGAAATCATCAACGAAGAGCAACAACGTAATAAGTTTGTGCGTGGTATCAACCTAAGTTACAATGTAGGACATCAAAATGCTATTATGGCAGGTATGATGAAAGCAAAGGATTGGGCAGATGCAGTGATCACCATCGATGCAGATTTGCAAGACGATATTCAAGCTATTCCCAAGATGATATATGAGTTTACAGAAAACAAGTGTGAAGTAGTGTATGGTGTAAAGACTTCACGTAAGGCAGACCCTGTACTAAAACGTATATCAGCACAAGCTTTTTATAAATTACAGCATAAGATGGGAGTGAATAGCGTGTTCAATCATGCTGATTTCCGGCTGATGAGTAAGAAAGCACTCAATATTTTAGCCCATTTCCATGAACGAAACCTTTATCTTCGGGCTTTAATTCCGATGTTACACTTACCTTCGGCAACTGTAGAAGATGTAATCAGAGAACGTGAAGCAGGGCAATCAAAGTACACGCTACGCAAAATGCTCAATCTGGCACTAGATGGTATTACCTCGTTTTCTATAAAACCCATCTACTATATTCTTACTACTGGCTTAGCTTTTATCGCTATGAGCTTCATCATTGGCATTTATGTACTTCATGCTTTAATTATTGGTACAGCCTATCCCGGTTGGGCATCAATTATGATGAGTATATGGCTCATTGGTGGCTTGATGCTTCTTTCTATAGGTATTATTGGCATTTATATCGGTAAGATTTACACAGAGGTAAAGCAACGCCCGCTCTATGAAATAGAAGATATTGTGGGGGAAGAAAATTAAAGATTGAGAATGGAAAGTTGAGAACAGTATAGGCTAAACACTTTTCTCACTTCTCTCATACTTTACTGTGAGCATTTCATAACAAAGCCTCAACCAAACAATAAGGCAGGGCAAGGCTTTAAGGGCATATTGCTGAATAAGTCCGCGCTTAATGCAACGAGGATAAAGGTCGGACGAGCCAAAACCAGAGATCATAAACACAAATACGAGCAAGGCTATAGCCCACGTTCCACGCTTCTCAGGACTGCTATACCACCAAATACTCACACCACATAGCGCAATAATATAAGAACTCGACTCGCTTCCTGTACTAAACAATACTACGAACAGCAATACCGAAGCAAGCAGAGCCTCACGAAATTTCACATACTTATATTGCTTAAAACGCAAATAAGGTAAGGCAAAAAGCACCAAAGCAGGAGCTATTATCCATAAGTCGGAATACGTATTGTTACCCGATATACGACGAACCAAACCTAAAGCTGATATGTTTTGAGCAATAGATCCTAGGTTTTCACCATTTTTTTCCACTAAACAAGTAAACCATGCTTGATATTGTTCCACCACATATACAGGCGAACTGATAAGCATTGGGGCAACAAACATCACTACAGCCCAAAATAATAGTGAGAGGATAAACTTTCCTTTCTGCTTAGAGAAAAAGAAAAAGGCAAGCCCTACAATGCCATAAAGCTTCACAAAAGAGCCTAACATAATGAGGCAGGCAGCCCAAAAGTCGCGCTTATTCTCAATAAGATAAAACGAAGAGATAATGATTGCAGCAATGGCAATATTAAATTGCTGCATAAAAAGAGCTGTCGACAAGGTGTGAGCACAAAACCAATAAAGAAAGATTTGCTCCTTTTGCTTTAGATTGGAACGGCTCACGGATACAAAGAGTATCAGCGATAGTCCCACACACCAAAAAAACATACCTAGCCAATCGGGCATAATGGCAAAGGGAGCAATAATCAATGAGAAGAAAGGTCCATAATGATTGACATCGAAATACTCGTCAGGATAAGCCGCATAAAGCGAAGTACCATTAACAGTATGCCAATAAACACCACGAAATATCTCAAAGTTGTTATGCTGACGGGTAAACTTAAAAGCCCACGAGAGAATGCCAATAAGTGTCCAAAGACCTAAAAGCGTGCGCTTATCACGAAAAAAAGGATGCCTAAAGAATTGTTTTAGCGTTAACATAAGAGTGTATATAATTAATGATGGTTATCGTGGCATATCGCCATCTAACAGACGTCTGAACTTTTCTCCATTTACTTCCCATGTAAATTGCTTCTTATGTTCAGCTCTTCCCTGAGCAATGCGTTGCTGCAACGCTTTATCAGTCAATGCCTCGTGCATAGCCTTCGCCAAAGCCTCAACATCGCCAACAGGGGTAAGGAGGCCCGCTTTGCCGTCATTGATGATTTCATGAGGACCAGTGGGGCAATCGGTAGCAACAATCATCTTATCTAACAACAACGACTCTATCATCGTAGTGGCTAGACCTTCATATTTTGAACTCTGTACAAAGAGCTGGCACTGACTTATCCAAGGATAAGGATTTGGCATAAAACCAAGAAAATGTACGTGGTCAGCCACCTGCTGTTTCCTCGCTTCCTGCTGTAGCATTTCCAAAGAAAAGCCTTTACCAATAACGAAAAGCTCTTCCTTATGCCCGTATTTGTTGCGCAAAATAGCATAGGCTCTGATCAACGAAGTTACATCCTTCTGAACCTCTTCTAACCTTGTTACTATAAGAATGTAAGGTAGCTTCATTAATGGATCGGCTACAGGAGCTTTAGAAAGCTGCTTCAAGGCTTGCTCATCCACAGAGTTATATATCATACAAGTGCGTGATGCCATTCTAGGAAATATCTTATATGCCTCTTGTTGCATATCTTTAGCAATCGTTACTATACAATCGTAAACATCTATCTTTCGTTGTAGCCGTTGGATATATCGTGGATCTTGTCGAAAATCAACTTCAATGGAAGAGTGGAAAAAGACAATCTTACGGCATTTTACCGACTTTAAAAAAGAAGCTTGCTCGTGGTTGAAGTCTATAATAACATCATTCTTCTTTCCGAGCTTCCAAATACGATACTGAACCAATCCACGACGAATGGGATTGATAAATATCTCATCCGTCAATCTTATTATCTTAGATTGTCTTTGACTACGTGGAAGTAACTTCCACGTAAGGCATTTGTTTTTAACAAGATATTCTATCTTTACCCCTTTCGGTATTCTGTCCTTATAAACCTCATGCTTTCCTGTATATACACCTATAACCAAGGTAATATCATAGGCATCAAGTGATACTAGATAGTTGAGATATTGCAAAAGAACAGTCTCCACCCCACCATCTAAAAAACGGCTCACAATAAATACTATACGTTTTCTTTTCATAAGAATATTTCAATAAGTTTACAAAAATATAATTAACGCAAAAGTAGAAAAAATATCCGAGCCTCCCAAGCCCAATTAGAAGAATGCTTCTATGATATAAAAAACTCTTCACAAAGAGATAATTTTTTATGGTTTATAACTATCTTTGTATAAGATAGGCGGCACTCGGGAATATACAAGCAAGCTTGTATTCCGCTCATTAGCACTATCTTTGTATAAGATAGGCGGCACTCGGGAATATACAAGCAAGCTTGTATTCCGCTCGTTAGCACTATCTTTGTATAAGATAGGCGGCACAAGTTCGTATATTAATAGTTATTATTTACGTTTAGAATGTTACAAAATTCAAATATGTCATCACCTTTTCATCTTGTTTTTCTCGTCTCAGGACTTCTTGATGGCGGTATAGAAACTGTTTTAATAGAGTATCTAAAACATTTTTCCAAAGACAAAAAGTTTAAAATAACGCTTTGTATAGCAAAGGCAATGGGCGAACTAGAAGTATATAAGAAAGAAATACCACCGACCGTAAATATTGTATACTGCTCGAATACGAAGCTATTAACCCACTTTGCACAGCAAAGAGCATTACGAAAAATATCAAAGCTAGGGAAGCTTTTTGATGAAATAATACTTAATCCCATCAGAAGATACCAAACTAGACGGGGTATTCAGCAAGTAATAACAGATGCTGACGTTGTTATCGACTTTGATAGTTGTGCCTATTCCCACCTTAAAAGCTGTACGGCTAAGAAGATAGCCTATTTCCATTTCAGCTTTAAACAGCGCGTAATGCAGGACAGACGACGAATGGAACGACTAGGCAAGGAGCTAGAAAGATACGATAAAATTGTTACTATTTGCGAAGCAATGAGGGCAGAAGGAGAACAACTCTTTCCACATTTGAAAGAAAAACTTGAGGTAATCTATAACCCAAAATTTCAAAAAGATGTGCAAGACAAAGCAAAGGTTCGCCCTAACGATAACAGATTTGATCAACCTTTCTTATTGGCTATAGAACGATTAGAAGAGTCGCAGAAAGACATAACTACGCTATTAAAGGCATATTCAATCCTTGTTAAGACCTACCAACACACTGAGAGCCTTTACATCATTGGTAAAGGGAAATCGGAAAATGAATTAAGAGAACTAGCCAAAGAGTTGGGAGTAGAAGATAAAGTTATCTTCTTAGGGTTTATGCCTAATCCTTATCCTTGGATAAAAAGAAGTAAGCTATTGGTGCATAGTGCTAAGTTTGAAGGATTACCTACCGTTCTAATAGAAGGGCTAATGCTTAACAAACTTATCGTGGCTACGGATTGCCCTACTGGTCCGGGCGAACTTTTAGCAGGCGGAAAGGCTGGTTTGCTTGTTCCCGTGGGTGATGCGCAAGCACTTGCCACAGCCATTCATCAGGCACTCACCGATACCGACTTGCAAAAGCAATTACTAAAGGGAGCAACGGAACGTGCTTTCGACTTTACATTCCCAGCTATTGAAGCAAAGTTGAACAGAATAATGTGTATAGAAGCGTTATAACCGTATACCCCGAGAAAGACATAGTCCTTATCCTTCACGGAAATGATAAGGCTCAATGTGCCTATCCGTTATTTGTGAATGTGCAATCTTTGCACGAAACCTAGATTAGATGATATGTTTAAAAAGGTGATCAAAATACTCAAACGACTCACGTGTAAGTGGTTTTAGAGGGTCTAAAATCCAATAGAGAGGCACGTTGTGATACATAGATGCAGTGAGCGTAAATGTGCTTGGGGCGCCAATAAGGTAATCACAATGCGACAAAAAGCAGAGATCTTCTCCTGGATTGCCATTTGGGAAATGTACAAATCCATTGCCAAAAGCATGCTTATAAGCATCGCGATTGAGCTTAGAATCGTTGCCACAGATAAAAATTTCAACAGTTTTATCAGGGTATAGACTCACAAACTGTGCGATAACGTGCATAAACTGGTCATCATTATAAAAGTATTTACCGCCTTGCCAACGCGCATAGTCGCCTCGACGAATGTGTACACCAAGCTTAATAGTGTCCTTAAAGGGCGCAAGCGTTTGGGTTATCTTCTCTTCTATATCATCATGAAAACGGAAAAGACGGAGTATTTCGGCTTTATATTTCAAGAACAAGTCATAATAACGCACATACCATCCCTCCACCAATAAGTGTTGATGGGTTAGCATCTGTGTCTCGTTAGCTGAATAATCGGCACTTTCACAATCAAAAGAAACGGTCTTAAACAACCCTATTTTTGCTCCATACTTTCCTAAAAGATAGAAAAAGAAATTGTGATACTTAGTATCGCTGATGTGAAAATAAGGGTATTTATAGGCAAAGCGCATAGACATCGACTTACGTCCATGCTCCCTTGCCCAAGCATATACATGTGCATACTGCAAGATATTGTTGCACATTCTGCCTTTATCGCGTACAAATAACATAGCTTTTACTGGATACCTTTTTCTTTTTTAATAGTTTCTAAATCGCGTAAATCGATGATACCTGTCTCTTTATTCAAGCGGATATTATACTCTTCATGCGTGCGCTTCCATCGTTTGTGACTCCATAGATAAATACTAGGATCGTAGATAATACTCTTTTCTAGGAGATCGAAGTAAGTATCGGTAAGTTCATAATCAGGAAACAGCTTCGGTTGATCGGTTATGAGTTTGAACTCACAGGTATAATAACCACGCTTCACACGACGCACATCACCATAATATACTACCTGATCGGTACTTTTTATCATGCGTTCAGCACCTGTAAACACTGGTGTATCGTGGTGAAGGAAGTCGATCCAATGGTGGATATTATTCCAAAAAGGAGCTTGATCGGCTATATATCCCAACACAACGGGGATGCCTTTGGCACGATATTTCACAAGTTTACGCAACGATTCATTCATCGGGATACACACCCCACCATAGTGCTGGCGTGCTTTCAAGAATATTTTATCGAATATTTTATTTTCTAATGGGTGATAAATTTGGGTGCATTTGCCGTCAGAATGGAGCCAAAGTGGCAAGGAAGTAATCCACTCCCACTGTCCGTAATGCCCTAAATAAACTGCTACCGAACGCTTATCAGCCCAATTTTTATCTAAGTTTTCACAGCCAATGAACACCATACGGCGTTTCACCTCTGCCTCACTCATGGTCATTAGCTTAACAGTTTCGACAAAATAATCGCACAACCACGCATAAAAGTTATTGATAATGTGTTTCTTTTTCGTCTCATCATAGTTGGGAAAAGCTGAAGATACATTCTCCCATATTACCTGATAGCGATACTTTACTATCTTTGCAAGCACAAAATAAAATACATCGGATAACACATAAAGCACCCGAAGAGGTAATAACGATAGTAAATACCAGCAGGAATATACGAGAGTATAGAGTATCTTCATTGAGCATTGTTTTGCACAAAATTAACAAAATCATTGCTACCAACCAAGTTTTTAAAGGGTTATCGTGGCACATTCGCCTTTTTTCTTTATCTTTGAAGTGCTTTTAAAAACTTCATTAGATGAAAGATACTCCCATTATCATAGGCTACGATGCCAAACGAATAGTGCGCAATGGCACGGGACTAGGCAATTACAGTAGGACGCTTATCAAGAATATCATCCATACAAAGGACTTGCGTTTTACGCTCCGTTTATATGCTCCTGATCAAGGCAAGGAGGCTTTCCGCCAACAGATAAAGGAGACTAAGCTGGTATATTATGTGTATCCTCACGGCAAGAAAGGGAACATCGCCAAGGCTTGGTGGCGCTTTTCGGGTATCAATAAGGATTTAATAAATGATGGTGTGCAGCTCTATCATGGACTGTCGGGCGAGCTACCAAAGGGTATTCATGACACAGGCATCAAGACTTTAGTAACTATTCACGACCTCATCTTCCTTCGTTTTCCGAAGTATTACAACTGGCTAGATGTGCAGCTTTACAAATATAAGTTTCAACTAACGTGCAAGGAAGCCGACAGAATTATTGCTATTAGTGAATGTACTAAGCGCGATATTATTGAGTTTGGAGGTGTAGATCCTAGTAAAATCACGGTTATTTACCAAGATTGTGAGCAAGCTTTCAAGGAAAAGATAAGCGAAGAGAAGCTTGCTGAGGTGAAAGCGCATTATAATTTGCCTGATAAATACCTTCTAAATGTGGGTAGTATTGAAGAAAGAAAAAACGTATTGCTTGCCGTAAAAGCCTTTGGCAAACTAGAGACTGATGCTAAAATGGTAATTGTGGGAAAGCATACACCTTATACCGACAAGGTGATAGACTATATAACAGCCCACAAACTACAAGACAAGGTAATGATATTGCATGGTGTTCCCTTTGCCGATCTGCCTTCCATTTACCAACTTGCCCACTCCTTTGTATATCCATCACGCTATGAAGGCTTCGGTATTCCTATCATAGAAGCCCTTTATAGCCACTTACCTGTTGTAGCATGCACGGGCAGTTGCTTAGAAGAAGCTGGTGGTACGGATAGTATTTACGTTGATCCTGATGATGTAGAGGGTATGAAAGCGGCTCTCTTGTCTGTACTTTCTGAAGTAAATAGGGCGGAAATGATAGAAAAAGGACTCAACTATGTGAAGAAGTTTGATACGCTAAAAGTTACTAAGCAATTAATAAACGAGTATCAAGCACTCATAAAATAACCATATACAACCATCCTTCCAACAAAAAAGCAGCCCAACAAAAGGACTGCTTTCTTGTTGTTTACCTCCTTGGTTTCAACTTATCGTTCACCATTCGGTACATGTATTGTTGTATGATAGCTTTTACTTCGCGTTCCATTTGTGCTTGCTCTTTCACCTTTCCCTTGAGGTTATGCTCCATAAGTTTATCGTCTAAGCGATAGATCCCACGTGTTTGTTTGCCATCAAACTGTAATACATAGTCGTATTTGCAATACTGATAAATGCCATTGAGATAATTAACGGCATAGGTTTCGCGCATTGGTGTGGTAAGCAAATCGCACCCAAACGAAAAATAAGGCTTATCATAACCTAAAGCACTCATCACCGTTGGCAGAATGTCTATTTGCTGAGCAATACCATTGCGCATACCCGGCTTAATCTCTCCGCTAGGATCATAGACAATAATAGGTGAGGCAAAGCCACCAATATCGGTTTGATATTGCTTGTGGTCGCTAAGATTAGTGTGATCGGAAGTCATCACAAAGATAGTATTCTTAAACCAAGGTTGCTTCTCTGCAGCAGCAAAGAACTTACCAATAGCCATATCCGTGTATCGAATACACTTATGAATAACAATGCCTTCCTCCTTATATACATTCTTATATTTGTCGGGGATAATATAAGGTGTGTGGCTTGACACTGTAAAGCAAGCTGTCATGAAAGGTTGTTTCATCTCGCCTATCTTCGTTACCCAATACTGAAGAAAGGGTTCGTCCCAAATGCCCCAATGTCCATCGAAGTCGGCATCGCCACCAAAACGAGGGTCAGTAGCATAGTCTTGCCTACCATAATATTGCTGAAAACCTATCTTTTTGGCAAAGGCTAGAAAACCCATCGAGCCACGATTAGCACCATGAAAGAAAGAAGTGGTATAGCCTTTTTGACTTAGCAAACCAGCCATACTCGTGTAATCGTTCATAGAAGCAGGTGTAAGCACAAATGGTTCTTTAAACATTGGGATCCCACAAAGTACAGAAGGCATACCGTCAATGCTCTTTCGTCCATTACAGAAAGAGTATTTAAAGACCATGCTTTTGTCGATAAGCTTATCTACATTAGGAGTATAACCATAATTACCACCATCTAAATCCTTATTGAAAGCACCAATATATTCACGACCGAAGCTTTCCACAATAAGCACAACGACATTCTTTTTGCGGAAAGGATGGGTAGGTTTAGGTGTATGAATAGGTGTGAAAAACTTCTCTGCCTCTTTAATACTCGCATAATAATTAGGCACTTCAAATACATCTTTGCCAATCGTTCTAATCAAAGAGAAAGGAGTATTAAGGACAAGGGCACAATCGGTAGGACGGTCAACATATTCGTTGGCATTATTGACTGTGATAGGGCGAATACCCGATTCTAGTCCTCCACGACAAGCGCCCACGATTAACGGAGCAAGAGCTGCCAAGCAAAAGAGTTGGATTAAGCCATATTTTACCTTACCTTTCACTGTAGGATAGCTGGTTGCTGAAGTGCTAGGAGTAACGTAAAGTTTCCATAAAAGGAAAACAACGAGAATGGTAAGCACTACCAAATACCAATGCACAAGGATCTCACCTGCAAAGACATCGACAAGATTATGCTCGTTACTAAACTCGCGAAACACACTCGTAGTGGTACGGCGAAGGGTGTAAGGGAAATATACAGCATCGCAAAGATTGAGGACAAAACTAAAGGTATTGACCACCACAAACACCCATTTACACACCAAATGGTAGGCTTTGTTCTCCTTTAACCAAAGCGGAAGGAGCATCAAAACGATATAAAGAATATTGGTATAGGCAATAGCAGAGCGATCGAAGATATAACCTCCCCAAAACATTGTGGATAAACGAGAGACTGAAAGTCCTTCAGAAAAATAACTATAATTCTCGAATAAGAATGCTAATCGTGCAACGATATAGAGCAAAAAGACGAGAATAAGATTAAGTAGTAAGGCTGTTAAAGACCCAAAACTAGACTTTAACAATTTTGCATCCTGTAGTTTAAACATAATAAATTTCTAAATTTCTTGCATATCATGTAGCTTCTTATAATAGCCTTCTATCGCCATTAGTTCATCGTGCGTGCCACGTTCTACTATCTGCCCTTCGTGCATCACGCAAATTTCATCAGCATTCTTGATAGTAGAAAGGCGGTGAGCCACAGCAATAGTAGTACGTGTCTTCATCAAACGGAAGAGCGCATCTTGTACTAAACGTTCGCTTTCGGTATCTAGCGCAGAGGTAGCCTCATCGAGAATAAGAATAGGTGGGTTCTTCAAAATAGCGCGAGCAATGCTCACACGCTGACGCTGACCACCAGAAAGGCGACCACCACGATCACCAATATTGGTATCATATCCCCTTTCACTAGCTAAAATAAACTCGTGGGCATTGGCTATTTTAGCAGCATTGGCTATCTTTTCATCGCTTGCTCCTTCCATACCAAAAGCTATATTATTACGGAAAGAATCATTAAAGAGAATGGCTTCTTGGTTAACATTACCAATAAACTGACGCAAATTATGCACACCAAGATCCTTAATATTAATGCCATCTATTAATATTTCCCCTTCTACAACATCGTAATAGCGAGGAATAAGGTCGAGCAATGTTGACTTTCCGCTACCGCTCTGCCCTACAAGGGCTATGGTTTTACCCTTTGGAATAACAAGATTGATATTCTTTAATACCCAATGTAAAACAGGATTACCTTCTGCATCGCGCTCATCGTTATAGGCAAAACTAACATTGCGGAACTCTATTTGGTGTTCAAAAGTATCCAAATGAGATGGTTTTTCAGGATCTTTAATCTCTATTTCTGCTTTTAAAATCTTATCTACACGCTCCATTGAGGCAAGACCTTTAGGAATATTATACCCCGCTTTAGAGAACTCTTTTAACGGATTGATAATGCTATAAAGGATAACAAGGTAATAAATAAAAGTAGGACCGCTGATAACAGGATATTGTCCAAGTACTAAAATACCTCCAAACCACAACACAACCATGATCATTACCGTACCTAAGAACTCGCTCATTGGGTGCGCCATCTGCTGGCGAATATTCACTTTCATGATGTCATCGCGGTATTGTGAGTTGATTTGATCGAAGCGTTCGTTCATTCTCTCCTCTGCACAGAAAGCTTTAATAACGCGCAATCCGCCTAACGTTTCCTCTACCGTACTCATTGTATCGCTCCAAAGTGCTTGTGCTGCAATACTGTTTTGCTTTAGTTTACGACCAATAAAACCCATTAACCAACCAAAGATTGGCACAAAAACGATAGTAAACAACGTGAGTTGCCATGAAATAGTAAGAAGGGTTGTAAAATAAATAATGATCAAGATAGGGTTCTTAAACAACATATCAAGCGACGACATGATAGAACCTTCTATCTCTTGCACATCACCACTCATACGGGCAATGATGTCGCCCTTACGCTCATCGCTAAAGAAACCTAACGAAAGAGAGGTTATTTTCTGATAAAGTTGGTTACGAATATCACGAACAACACCTGTTCGGATAGGGATAATATAGGCCGACGACAAGAAATAAGATGCCGTTTTGAGAAAGGTCATAGTAGCAAGTGCCAAACCTATGATTAGCAATGTTGTAGTAGGTCCCCAACTAGTGATATAGATTTGGGTGTAGTAGTCAAAGTTATTGGATACTACATCTTTTAAAGTGTCTAACGAGTCGATGTTACTCCAAGCCATAGCGTGCGTAACACTAGTACCCGAATCTACCTTAAACAATATCTGAAGAATAGGTATTAAGGTAGCAAAAGAGAATATATTCAGCAGAGCTGATAGTATATTGAATATCACCGACAGTACAAGATACCGCTTGTAAGGTGGAACAAAACGCCGTAATACTTTTATAAATTCATTCATAACCTCTGCAAATATAAACTATTTAGAGTAGAACAGCAAAGAAACAAATGTCTTTCCACTCTACTCTAACTTCTTTTTTATTCTATATCAAATCTCTTCCCCTATTAATGTAGCACTAGAAGAGCTTACGATACGCACATGAACAGTGTCGCCAATATGGTGATTTCCCTTTGGAATAACCACCGCTTTGTTCTGTGGCGTACGTCCCATCAACTGATCATGGCTACGTTTCCCAAAGCGTTCAATCAATATATCAAACTCTTTTCCTTCGTCTTTCTTATTCATTTCAGCAGAAATCTGGGTCTGTAGATGAATAAGTTCGTTCAAACGTCTGACCTTCTCTTCTTCTGAAACATTGTCAGGAAGGTGCTTAGCAGCGTATGTTCCCGGACGCTCTGAATACTTAAACATAAAAGCAGAGTCGAAGCCTACCTCACGCATTAAGTCAAGTGTTTGCTGATGATCCTCCAACGATTCGTTGTGATAACCCACAAAAATATCGGTTGTCAAGCCACAATCTGGAATGATACGACGAATAGCAGCTACCTTATCAAGATACTCTTCACGTGTATATTTGCGGTTCATATCCTTCAAAACGCTATTACTTCCGCTCTGCGCAGGGAAGTGAATATGGTGGCAAAGATTAGGTTCGTCGGCGATAGCTTGTAGGATATCCTCTGTCATATCCTCTGGATTAGAGGTGGTAAAGCGTACACGCATATTAGGAACACTTTGCGCAACCTTACGCAAAAGCTCGGCAAACGAAGTTCCATTCTCTGGGCGTTTACCGTTAGGAAGCAAGCCATACGAGTTTACATTCTGTCCCAATAAGGTTACTTCCCTAAAGCCACGCCCCTTTAAGTCTTGCACTTCTTGCAAAATGCTCTCCACATCGCGTGAACGTTCGCGACCTCTTGTAAAAGGCACAATACAGTAATGGCAGAAATTATTGCAACCACGCATAATGCTAACAAAGCCTGAAACACGATTGCCCCCAATGCGTTGAGGAATGATATTACGATAAGTTTCTGTAGTAGAAAGTTCTATATCACAAGCATTATTACCATTTTCACACTGTGCTATCATGTCTGGAAGATTGAGATAAGAGTCTGGTCCACACACAAGATTTGCGTAATGGTTTTCTATTAAGTCGTCTCTTACACGTTCAGCCATACAGCCTAGCACACCTAAAATAAGGTCTCTACCCTTTCTTTTCTCTGCATGTAGTGTCTCAAGGCGGTTATAAATCTTGTTTTCTGCGTTCTCACGTATCGAACAAGTGTTGAGGAAAATAGCATCCGCTTCTTCTTCTTTCTCACAAACATCGTAGCCAGCCATCTTCATAACCGATGCAACTACTTCTGAATCTGCCACATTCATTTGGCAGCCGTATGTTTCTATATATAGTTTCTTCATCAAAAATCTAACTTAACACTTAATGTGCAAAGGTAGTAAATACTTTGCAAATAGGCAAATATGAGATATTTTCTATACCTTTGCATAAAACTTAGAATAATGATAGATTATAATAGCGAATACGAAATAATGGCTCCTGTGGGGTCAAGAGAGTCTTTGGCGGCAGCTATTCAGGCTGGAGCTAACTCTATTTACTTTGGCATTGGGAAGCTAAATATGCGTTCTCATTCGGCTAATCACTTTGATATTACCGATTTAAAGGAAATCGCTTCCACTTGCAATGAGAAGAATATTAAGACCTATCTCACTGTTAACACAGTGATTTATGGGGAAGATATTAGCACCATGCACGAGATTATTGATGCGGCTAAGGAAGCAAATATCTCGGCAGTAATTGCTAGTGATGTGGCAGTAATGATGTATTGCCGACAAGTTGGCGTAGAGGTTCACCTCTCTACACAGCTTAATATCTCTAATATTGATGCGCTAAAGTTCTATGCTCAATTTGCGGATGTGGCTGTATTAGCACGCGAACTGAACATGGATCAGGTGAAAGAGATCCACAAACAGATATTGGAACAGAACATCGTAGGACCAAAGGGCGAACCTATCCGCATCGAAATGTTCTGTCATGGTGCTTTTTGTATGGCTGTTTCGGGCAAGTGTTACATGAGCTTACACGACAATAATCGCTCAGCTAATCGTGGAGAATGCACCCAAATATGCCGTCGTTCGTATATTGTTACCGATAAGGAAACAGGTAACCAACTAGAGATCGACAATAAATACATCATGAGTCCAAAGGATTTGAAAACCGTTCGTTTTATCGATCGCATGATGGATGCGGGTGTAAGGGTATTCAAGATTGAAGGACGCGCACGCGGACCTGAATATGTTCACACTGTGGTAACTTGCTATAAGGAGGCTATCGAAGCAACCCTTAACGGCACTTACACCGAAGAAAAGAAAACAGAACTTGACGAACGCCTATCTCGTGTGTTCAATCGTGGCTTTTGGGATGGCTACTATCAAGGACAGAAGTTGGGCGAATGGACGAAGAATTATGGCAATAAAGCCACCGAAAAGAAGATCCAAGTAGGTAAAGTTGTGAAGTATTTCTCCAAGATTGGTATCGCAGAAGTAGCTGTACAGTCGGGTACTTTCAAGAAAGGCGATAAGCTTTTAATAACCGGACCTACCACAGGAGCAATGTATGCCAATGCGGAAGAGATCCGTTTCGACCTTGAACCAGTTGAAACAGCCGAGCAAGGCACACGCGTTTCTATCCCTGTTCCTGACAAAGTGCGCCCTAACGACAAGTTATTTAGAATAGACAAAGTAGATATTAAGGACTAAAAAGATAACAAGATATGACTATTAATGAAGCACAAGACGCTGTAATTGAAGAGTTTGAAGAGTTTGACGATTGGATGGATCGCTATCAAATGCTGATCGATCTTGGTAATGATCTTGCTCCATTGGAAGAGAAATATAAGAACGAACAGAACCTTATTGATGGTTGTCAGAGCCGTGTTTGGCTACAATGCGACTATGTAGAAGGCCATCTTGTGTTCACTGCCGACTCTGATGCGCTCATCACAAAGGGTATTATCGCACTTTTAATTCGTGTCATTAGCGGACATACACCAAAGGAAATCATGGATGCCGACTTATATTTTATCGAAAAAATAGGTCTTCGTCAGCACCTAAGTCCTACCCGTAGCAATGGTTTGCTATCAATGGTAAAGCAGATAAAGGCATATTCTATCGCCTTTAGTACTAAGTAATTTCGAGTTAAACGTATGCGCAAATTACGCACAATAGAGATGGATCGCCTCTCGATAGAGGAGTTTAAGGAGGCTAACAAGTTGCCACTTGTTGTCGTTCTCGACGATGTTCGCTCACTCTATAACGTGGGAAGCGTGTTCCGATCGGGCGATGCTTTCCGCATTACTGCTGTATACCTTTGTGGCATTACTGCTACTCCACCTAATGCCGAGATCCATAAAACGGCACTCGGCGGTGAGGACTCCGTCGATTGGAAATACTTCGAACACACTGAAGATGCTATCAAAGCACTCCACAGTCAAGGCTATTACGTATATTGTGTGGAGCAAGTGGAGGGTTCTACAAAACTTCAAAACTTACAATCTACACTCGATACCACTCAACATTACGCCATTATTATGGGCAATGAGGTAAAAGGTGTGAAGCAATCGGTTGTCGATCTTAGCGACAACTGCCTTGAAATACCACAGTTTGGTACCAAACATTCGCTCAACGTGAGTACCACCGCAGGCATTGTTATTTGGGAGTTTGCTAAGGCTTACTTAGAACATATAAAGTAAGAAGCTGTCCACATAGCATTAGAAAATAGTTGCAAGCTGTGGCAGACAATACGACGCACGATGTAGTACATTCATCAGAAATAGAAGGTATTCTGCTGAATGTAGACGACGTACGCTCTTCCATAGCCAGACATCTAGGTATAGAGAACGTAAAATAGACACTTGATGCTGCGTTATATCTAAAAGGAGAAATGCCCTTACGAAGGCTGCTTTCCAAATATTGCAGCTATCTCATAAACTAATTATTCTCTCCATTTAATATTGAGCCTAGATAATTCCCTATTCAGCCTCAACAATAATTTATTATCCCTCAATACCTCTGTAACCCACTAAGTTTTTGTAACTTTGCACTATAATAATAGATATAACAACTATGCAAGATTTAGTGATTTACAATACACTGCATCGAAAGAAGGAGTTATTCCAGCCGATAGCAGCACCTAACGTGGGAATGTACGTATGTGGACCAACGGTTTATGGCGATCCACATCTAGGACATGCACGCCCTTCAATTACTTTTGATATACTGTTTCGTTACCTTCAGCACATTGGTTACAAGGTGCGTTATGTTCGCAACATTACCGATGTGGGACATTTGGAACACGATTCCGATGAGGGCGACGACAAGATTGAGAAGAAAGCACGACTAGAACAGCTCGAACCTATGGAGATTGCGCAATATTACACCAATCGTTATCACGATGCTATGCGTGCGCTAAACGTGCTTCCACCTAGCATTGAACCACATGCTACAGGTCATATCATTGAACAAGAACAGCTTGTTGATGAGATTATGAAGAATGGTTACGCATACGAAAGTAATGGTAGCATCTACTTTGATGTAGCTAAGTTTAACGAAGACTATAAGTATGGCGTGCTATCAGGTCGTAATTTGAACGACATGATAAATAATTCGCGTGAGCTTGCAGGAGTGAGTGAGAAACGAAATCAGGTAGATTTTGCGCTTTGGAAGCGTGCTATGCCTGAACACATTATGCGCTGGCCATCCAAGTGGAGCGAGGGTTTCCCTGGTTGGCACTGCGAATGTACTGCTATGGGGCGCAAATATCTAGGCAACCACTTTGATATTCATGGTGGAGGTATCGACCTTGTGTTCCCTCATCATGAGTGCGAGATTGCACAAGCTGTTGCTTCACAGGGCGATGAGATGGTGAAATACTGGATGCACAACAATATGATTACCATTAACGGACAGAAGATGGGTAAGTCGTTGGGCAATTTCATTACCCTCAGCGAGTTCTTCACAGGCAGTCATGAGAAGCTGGAGCAGGCTTACTCGCCAATGACTATTCGCTTCTTTATCCTTTCAGCACATTATCGTGGTACGGTCGACTTCTCTAATGAGGCTCTTCAAGCATCACAGAAGGGTTATGAAAAGCTGATGAATGGCATTGAAGACTTAAGCCGTGTTCAAACTTCAGGCGAGTCGGATACCAATACAAAGCAGTTTGTTAGCACCTTCCGTCAGAAGTGTTACGATGCAATGAACGATGACTTGATGACACCTGCCGTTATCTCTTCACTCTTCGAGGCTTGCCATGTGGTAAATCTTTTAGTCGATCACAAGGCTCAAATCTCTGCCGATGACCTTAAAGAACTATCTGAAGTTATGAATATCTTCGCCTTCGATATTCTTGGTCTCCGCAACGAACGCAGTGCTAACAATGATGCACGTGAAGAGGCTTTTGGTAAGGTTGTCGATATGGTGCTCGATCTTCGTGCTAAGGCAAAGGCTGAAAAGAATTGGGCTGTCAGCGATCAGATCCGCGATGCTCTCGCTGAAGCAGGCTTCAATGTAAAGGATACCAAAGACGGTGTTACGTGGAAGCTGGATAAGTAGCATGCTTAAATACAACTACTTACATTTCATCTTATACGCAGCTTCTTTGCTGCTCATCCCCATTCTGCTAGGAATAATAGCTGCACGACCGTTTAATATTTACCCTTTCCTTGGGATAGCTGTGGCTAATCTTATGATCTTGTGCAAGTATATCCAGCGCATAAAGATAGAGGATGACGACATAGTGGTGAAGAAAGTATTTAAGAAGGAGTGTATTGCTTACAACGAGATACGGAATATTGTGATAGAAAAAGATAAGTTTTTCTTCTCTCCAACTATCCTGTTAAGGATCAATACAAAAGCAAAGCGCATTACACTTCACATCGGTACACTGCCGTATGATCAGTGTCAGAATGTAGTGGAATTGCTGAAAAATAAAGTAAAACTAATCTATTAAATAGTAAAAGGTGATGTTTCTACGACCGAAACATCACCTTTCTTTTTGCAAAAGCTAATCTTTTAAAAATATTTTTAATTTATTTTTATGATAAAATTAAATTAAAAATGAAGCAAAAATAAATTATTTTCTATGCTAAAAGTTTATCTTTTTAAAGATAAAAGGTAAGCTATTGCTAATCAAACTATTATCTATTTATAAAAGAATGGCTATCTTTTCGCTATCAATTTATTATTTCTTGCTACATTAGCTTGAAAGTATCTTTTCGGAAAGGTTACTTTGTTATGCTGTCCTTAAAGCTACTTTGTCTAAAGAATACACTGTTTTATTTCTCTTGATCACGCTTAATTAAAGCGAGCAAATGCTCCACAGCTTCATCTTCTGGAATGTTTTTCTCGACACATTCCTGCTTACGATAGAGGCTAACCTTCTTGGGCCCAGCACCAACATAACCATAATCGGCGTCTGCCATTTCTCCGGGACCATTCACAATACAGCCCATAACACCTATCTTCAAGCCCTTCATACCTTTGGTGGCTTCCTTGATCTTAGCAATAGTGGTGCGAAGATCGTAAAGCGTTCTGCCACAACCGGGACAAGAAATATACTCGGTCTTGACCATACGGAGCCTGCCAGCCTGCAAAATACCAAAGGCAGTCTGCTCCACATCGTCTTGAGAAAGGTCGCCATTGTTCATAAGCCAAACACCATCCACTAGTCCGTCCATCATCAATGCCCCCATATCGGCTGCTGCTTCTAGCTGAAACTTCTCCTTCGCCGAAACCTTTTCAGTATCCCGCTCTGTAGTGGTATGTTCGTACATCTGCGCAAAGACGATAGGATTGGTTAATCCCTCATTCATTAGTTGGTGAGCAAAAGCACGCTGATCGCCCAATCGGTTTTGATGCGTTGTCATACAAACCACTACCACTTCTGGATGATGGCGCAAGCAAGCAAAGAACTCGTCGGTAGGCGTACCATACTTTAATACTAAAAACTTGATAGGCGAATGGATCAGACCGATAAAGGTTTGACCCAAAACAGGGAAGATAGGATAGATATTTCCCTTAGGAAGTTTACCCGTATTGGCTAGCTCTATATACACATTATAGTCAATGATATACTTCTGCTTAGCATCCAACTGCGCTGGCAATGCGCCTTGCACATAGATGTAATCGGGTGTTGGCACACCGCTAGCTTTCACTTGTGGCACAAGATTTTCGGCACTGCGTGTAGCTATCACCACAGGCGCATTATCGCCACCCACATTGGCTGCTGCCACCGTCTTACGACGTACTGGCGCAAGATAATTAAAGTCCTTATTAGCTTCAGCAGGTATCATCACGTGTTTCTCGTGCTTACGCATATACCATGTAAGATGCTTTGCCACTGGGATTTCCGCTTCAGGTTCTTCACTCAATGATACACGGATAGTGTCGCCAATACCATCGGCTAGCAAAGCACCAATACCTACGGCACTCTTGATACGCCCATCTTCACCTTCGCCAGCCTCTGTAACTCCTAAATGGAGGGGATATTCCATGCCCTCTTTCTCCATTTCAGCCACCAAAAGGCGCACCGACTGTACCATGACAACGGTGTTCGACGACTTGATAGAGATCACAACATCGTGGAAATCGTACTTGCGGAAGATGCGAAGAAACTCCATACAGCTCTCCACAATACCCGCTGGCGTGTCGCCATAACGGTTGCGGATACGGTCAGAAAGGCTTCCATGGTTTACACCAATACGCACAGCGGTATGGTTTTCCTTACAAAGATTGATGAAAGGCACAAGGCGATCCTCTATCTTTTGCAATTCTTGTGCATACTCTTCATCGGTGTACTCTAACACTTTGAAAGTGCGTCCTGGGTCAACATAGTTGCCCGGATTAATGCGTACCTTAGCCGTTGTAGTGGCAGCAACATCGGCTACATTTGCATTAAAATGGACATCGGCACAAAGTGGGGTATTTATTCCCTCGCCACGGAGTGTTGCATTGATATTCTTGAGGTTTTCCGCCTCACGTCGTCCCTGTGTGGTGAGGCGCACAAGTTCGCCACCTGCCGCAATAATACGTTTAACTTGCGCCACGCTAGCCTCGGTATCATCGGTAGAAGTGGTAGTCATTGATTGCACCCTCACAGGGTTATCGCCACCTATATCAAGATTACCCACATGGGTAACAGAAGTTTTTCGTCGTTCGTAATTAAATAAATCAATCATTAACACTTAAATTTATAATCCTGAATATCAGCCAACTCTTTGTTGGCTTTCTCAATTTTCTCGCCAAGCGAAGCCTTCCATGCTTCCACTTTTTGAGCTATTTCGTCATTGCCTAAAGCAATCATTTCAGCAGCAAGGATAGCTGCGTTTTGCGCTCCGTTTACACCAACGGTAGCTATGGGGATACCGGGAGGCATCTGAATAATAGAAAGCATAGCATCCAAACCATCTAGCATACCCTTAATAGGCACACCAATAACAGGCAATGGAGTAGAGGCTGCTATCACCCCGGGTAGGGCTGCTGCCATTCCTGCTGCAGCAATGATAACCTTAATACCACGATCCTTTGCACCTTTAGCAAATGCTTCGACAGCGGCTGGTGTGCGATGAGCCGATAGTGCATTCACTTCAAAAGGAATTTCTTGCTGTTCTAACCACTTACAAGCTTTTTCCATTACTGGTAAATCACTTGTTGAGCCCATGATAATACTAATGATAGGTTTCATATTACGTTTCTATTAAATGGTAAATTAATATTGTTGTATTCGTTTAAAAATAGATAATCGTGAGATAAGAACTAGCTATACCGAGGAAATACCCCATAGACACTTGCGAAAGAGAGTGTTGTCGGAGGATAATTCGGCTCGATCCTACCAAGCCCGAGAGCAAAATTACAAGGCACAACCACCACATAGGATTGAAGCTGAAAAGGAAAGAAAAACCTATTAAAGATCCTGTTACTCCACCAATAGCTGCTGTATGGGTGGATATTTTCCACCAAACATTGATAATGGCACAGAGTATCTGTATCACTAAAGCTGCCGTAAGGATAGCGGTAAGGAGATGAGGAAGGTGTAGCCAGTCCATAATATACAAACAAAGGGAGTAGCAAAGAATAGAGATAACGTATGGTATCATACGCTTCTCACGATGACCTAGCTGGAATAAAGTCAAACCATGGTATTGCCGATAAAGATGAATAAGGATAGAAGGAATAAGGACGGTAAAAGCGTATGTTAGCAAAACGAGCGACAATTTGGCTTGCCATGGGAACATACTTAGATAGCTAAAGCTAAAGATTGCAAGAACTCCTACCACCGAAAGATAAAACGGCGTTAAGAGCATACTAATGATTCTTGCTGCTAAAATAATAGTTTTTACATTCATTATTCTTTTCGTAAACGGGCTACGGGGATACCCAATTGTTCGCGATACTTTGCCACTGTGCGGCGTGCTATTGGGAAACCTTTATCTTTCAACACCTTAGCAAGTGTGTCATCGCTAAGGGGCTTTGTTTTATTTTCTTTCTCAATGACCTCTTTAAGGGCTAGTTTTATCTTACGTGTAGACATTTCTTCGCCCTCATCAGTGGTATAACTATCGGTGAAAAAGAACCGCAATGGGAAAGTACCCCATCGGGTTTGAGCATACTTTATGTTGCTAACACGCGAAATGGTACTGATGTCTAGCCCTGTTCTGTCTGCCACATCTTTGAGGATCATAGGCTTCAATTCAGCCTCATCGCCATCTTGAAAGAACTTGCGCTGTATGTCAATAATGGCGTTCATCGTGATTGTTAGCGTATGGCGACGTTGCTTAATGGCTTCAATATACCCTTGTGCCTTCTCCACTTTCTCCTTTGCATAGAGTAAAGCCTCTTTCTGTTGGCGGTTCATACTAGCCTTGTTCTCCTTGTAAGCTGCCACCATTTCATTAAAGGTATGCGAAACATAAAGTTCTGGAAGATGCCCATGATTGAGCGAGAAGGTAATCGTTCCATCGTCTTCTGTGTCGATAATGAAGTCGGGGGTGATCTGTTGTACATTGCGTCCCATAGTCTCCCCCATCGAGGCACCGGGCTTTGGATTGAGCTTTCGGATCTCTTTTTGCAGTGCTTCCACCTGTAGATCGTTAAGCTGCATGGAGGTTTGTATCTTGTCCCAATGCTTTTTTGTGAAAGCATCAAAGTAGTTTGCTATCACTTTTCGTATGTATTCATAAAGCTTGCTATCGGCTTCCCACTCACCATTTTCCACCTTTCGGTCGATCTGTAATAACAAACACTCTTGCAAAGAGCGTGCGCCAATACCAGCGGGATCGAAGTCTTGCAACACTTTTAAGCTCTCCTCCAATTGGGATACAGTAACATCAATGCCTTGATAAATGGCTAATTCGTCGCTAATCGTATCAAGATCTTTGCGCAATAAGCCATCGTCATCGAGACTACCTATGAGGTATTCCACAATTTCTCGTTGCTCTTCGCTTAGTTCTCGCTCACCCACTTGTTCGTTCAACTTGTCAATAAACGAGGTAGTATCACCATAAACGATCTCTTCATAGTCGGCATTATCGCGTTGTTGTCGCCCAACGTATGTAGGCAAGTCGTCATCGGAACGCATACGTTCGAGGGCTGTATCTAGCGCATCTTGTCGTTCTTCGCGTTCGTTTTGAGTATCGAAATCATCGCTAGCGTTGTCTAAAACATCATCGGTCGTCGCTAGATCGGTCTCTGGTTCACCTGATTCTAGGGCAGGATTATCGTCCAATTCGGCAATAACATTTTGTTCCAGTTCGGTTAATGGCATCTCTAACAACTTCACCTGCAACATCTGCTGCTGGGAAAGTCGTTGCACTTGTATTTGTTTCTGCGCCTGAATTTGGATTTGTTCCTGAGCCATGATAAACCTTAATATACTGAATATTACGCAAAGTTACTCCTTTTTGTAGGAATTGCCAAATAATTATCCTTAACTCGGACACAACTTTTCTTCTATTTTTTGTTTATCTTTGTAGATATAAAGTAATAACTATAACATATAGGCAATGAAGAAACAACTCATCTTATTGTTATCTTTTTTCACCGTCTTTACAACCTCTGCACAGTCGTTTCGGGACGAGATAGCAAAAAATCCGTGTGTATCGGCAAGTAATTATCTGGCTTACCCCACTCCTATCAAGCCACTAGCAAAGGCACCTAAAGGCTATACGCCTGTTTACATCTCGCATTATGGACGTCATGGCTCACGCTATATGATCAATCCGAAGAGTTATACCGATCCAATTCATGCGCTTGAAAAGGCTGATTCGGTGGGTATTCTGACCACAAAGGGCAGGGAAGTGCTAGAGAAAATCAAGAAGATGTACACGGAATCGTACAATCGGTGGGGGGAACTTACCGAATTAGGGGCGCTTCAGCATCGACAGATAGCTCGTCGTATGTACACACGCTTCCCTGAAGTGTTCCACGATTCGGTGTGGGTAGATGCAAAATCTACTGTTGTTATTCGTTGTATTCTTTCGATGGAGAACGAGCTTCAGGAGCTACTACGCCACAATCCGCTATTGCGTATTCGCCACGATGCGAGCGAACACGATATGTATTACATGAACCAACCCAACAAAGAGCTACCAAAACTGCGCAAACTTCCTGCCGTAAAGGATGCTTATAAGCAGTGGAGTGATAAGCATGTGGATTATAGTTCCACCTTTGTGAAGCTCTTCACCGATACCACTGCTTTCAAGCAATTTATCAAACCGCACGATCTTGCTTTCGATCTTTTCAGTTTGGCAGGCATCGTTCAGAATTCGGAGATACGCCATACGGTGTCGCTCTACGACCTTTACACCACCGAAGAGCTTTATCGTCTATGGCAGGAAGCCAATGTTTATTGGTATCTACGCGACGGATCCTCACCACTTACACAGGGTAAGCTGCCCTTCACTCAGCGCAATCTCCTGCGCAACATCCTCCACGAAGCCGATTCTTGTTTAGCTTTGCCCAATCCTGGTGCCACCCTTCGCTTTGGTCATGAGACGATGGTGCTACCCCTTACCTGCTTATTGGGACTAAACGGAGCCGACAAAGCCATAGACAACCTTGAAAACTTGGAGAAAGAAGGGTGGATAAACAGTAAGATTTTCCCAATGGGTTGCAACATTCAGTTCGTTTTCTACAAACCTACAAATAAGCAGAAATCGCCCGTCAGCGACGATTGCACCCTCGTCCGAGTACTCCTAAACGAGGAAGATGCTACGCTTCCCATCCCCGCCTATCGCTCTTCTTTCTATCGTTGGAGCGACATCAAGGCATATTACACCAAGAAACTAGACAGCTACATGGGAAAATAAAACCTCAACCTAATTGAAAATATAAAGCCCATACACTTCATCATAACGAAGAATATGGGCATTTTTCTTTGCATCAAATACAAGTATTATTTTTCTAACAACGACTTTTCATGACATCAGCACGACTATGATTTTGTAGTTTATGTGATAAAATTGTGCTTAATTTCCTTCAATAAAGTGCATAATGGGTTCTCATAAAAAAAGCAGAACTTCTATGTTTGTATCAACTTACATAGAAGTTCTGCTTTATAAAATATATAATCTTATTCTGCTTTACATTCCCACTCCAGTGCCCAGACCACCTGCACCACCTTGACTATTGTTCTTACCACTTGATCCAAAGTCGTTGGCAATGTTGCTCGACTTTGTTTGGAACTGACGCTTAGTATTACCAAACTTCCAAGTTAGGGTAAGGCTTAATCGCTGAATATCGCGTGAATAAGTCATATCTTGAATATAGGTAGAACCAAAAGTATGCTGCTTATACTTTAGTTTTCCATTCAAAACATTGAAGTATTGTATGCTAACATTTAGTTTATCCTTAAAGAAATCCTTATTCAAAGCTACTCCTGCCGCTCCTAAAGTGTTAGAAACTGCTTGCAATTCGTATCTTCTTCCTTGAACTCCAGTGAACACACTAAATTGCAAATTCCATGGTAATGTTTGCTGATAGTTGAGGAAAGCATTTATGTTCCATCCACAATTTTTTAGTCCTAACTGATTAGCCTGAAGATGATTATAGGCTATACTACCATTCAGCATTAACCTACTCTTTGGTGTGAAAGCATAATTTACAAATAAATCCATACCTGCTGTGCGTTCTTTTACAATATTACCATACGTGCTATGTAATACCTTTCCTTCTAGGAATGTGTATTGCTCAACACTTCCATTGGTAATAGCTCCAGACAAAGTAGCATTGACCATGAGTTTAGGAGTAAACGAATTGAACACTAAACTCACCTTATGTCGCTTCGTAACATCTAGGTTTGGATTGCCGTATGAACGTGAAGTAGGAGTTTCTTCCACAAAAGGATTGAGAGCATAAATATCTGGACGGTTGATACGCATATTGTAATTCAATCCTAAATTCATACCCGAACTGATGTTATAGGTAAAGCTAACCGATGGCACCAACGTGCCGTATGTTTTCTTAAAGTCCTCGCCCTTACCTAAAAGAAACTTCACATTCTCCCAAGTATGCTCATAACGCAAACCTGCTTTAGTACCAAATTTACCAAAATTGCCCACATATTCTGCATAACCCGCTAAGATGCTCTGTGCATTTCTATATTCAGTACTTGCCTTTTCGTTATAAGTTTCTACACCATTTAATAAGCTATAGTATTGCGTATTTGCTTTATTAACACGCGAAATATACTTACTTCCGATGTTCAATGTTTGATCCTTAGTCAAAGGTGTAGTATAATCCACCTGAATAGTATGATCAAAACTATGTGGTTTAGAAATTGTATGGAAGTCGTTAGCCATCAATGACTGGCTAGATAATTTAGTATCATAATAGTTATAACGATTGGACTTGTTCAGCGAGGTATCAAAAAGATAACTAATAATCAAGTTCTTTGTACGTTCCTTATTAAAGAAACGCTGATAGTCAATGCTAAAATCGAACGATGGATTAGAATTTTTATTCTGTGTATCATACACTAACTTATCTTCAGGCATGCTGCTCTTACTGTATATTTCCTCTAAAACGTGATTAGCCTCTTTATTGTTAAAGCCTGAATAGCCTAGTGTTGTACTTATAGTGCTTAATGAGTCGACCTCGTAACCTAGACTAACACTGGCATTACTAAAACCAAACTTAGTGTCTTGATCTATTTGAGTTTTATTCATCGAGCCATCTTTTGTAGATGTTCTATTGATTACTATTGAAGCGTTATCATCAGAAGATCCAAAGTAACTAACATTGGTACTATAAGTAAGTTTGCCTTGTTGCCCACTAAGGTATAACGACTCGTTGTGTTGACGATTACTAATCATGGCACTAACATTACCATTATAACCATTCACAGGCTTCTTCTTACCATCTACATCTGACATGACAAGGTTGAGAATACCTACTGCACCCTCAGCATCATACTTAGCACCTGGGTTGGTAATTACCTCTATCTTCTTCACTGCTGAAGCAGGCATCGACTTGAATATTTGTGAAGGATTGCTCGAAAACATAATGTTTGGCTTACCATCTACATATACTTTGAACGCTCCAGAGCCATTTACGGTAATGTTATCTTGCCCATCTACTACTACCATTGGTACCTTACGCAGCATTTCAAGCACCGTATTGCTCTTCACATCATTGTCCGATTGAACATCGTAAGTCATCTTATCGGTCTCCATCTTCACAAGTGGTTTCTGTGCCACCACATCAACACCTTTTAGCTGTTGAGCATCATCTTGCACAAGAAGTGTACCAATGTTCAGTTCTCCTCCGTCCTTTGTAAGGTTCACATTACGTCTAATTTTACGTCTGCCTGTTGAGCTGAACTCTACGATGTAAGCACCTGTACCCGTGATAGTTTGCTTAAACTTACCACTCACATCAGTGATACTCATTGCTACAGGCTTATCCATATTGCTTGCTTTAAACACACGGATACTAGCGTTTGGTTCGCCTTGATGAGTTAGCGAATCGACCATTTCTCCTGAAACGATCGTTGTTTGTGCATTAACCGATGTTCCTACGGCTGCTAATGCCACACAAAAAAGGGTTTTCTTTATGCCCATAATTGGATAAATTTTCATTATATTAAGTGCCATACCATTTCTTGTTTTTGGTTTTTACTTTATTCATTAGACGCAAAGAGAAAGAAAAAACTACAAGAAAAAGCAAAAATAATATAGATTAAGGCAAAAATAATAAATAATCTTCGGAAACACATTAATCTATATATCAAATATTTCTCATAAGGTCAATATCCACCGTTTACTAGATAAAAAATAATCTTTAGCTCTCTTACTCCTTATTATATCTTCACCATTAAGGCTATTGTCTTATACTTCACGTAGTCGTAGCTCAGGAAGATAAATCCACCATAACGATTAGATTTGCCCCAACTGTTTTTACAAAGGAAGTATTTTTTGCCTTTAGCATCATGCCCCATACCAATGATTGCCATAACATGATCATCGGTAGTAGTATGATGTTCGAATGCTTTCTGTCGCTTTTCAGGAGTAATAGGAAGATCGTTAGCATCAATATCGGCTATACCTTCTTGCCAATTGAAGCCTTTTTCGCTCACATCACCCTCCCAACAAACGGGGTGATGGTGGTGTAGCGACTCCTCTATAAGCCTCATCATCTTATCTAAAGGTAGGTTCAGATAAGTGCTATGATACTTGTTATCAGGCACTTCTAAAGGGAAACGCTCATTGAAAGGATGATGCATGAAACTCGTAATAGGTGTATATTCGTTGTCGCTACATACACTATGTGCAAACTCTTGAGGTGTATAAATAGCACCATACATAAACACTTGTTTAGGAGAGAAAGCTATACTTTTATCGAGATAGTCGTCAATGTCTTTCAAAGTAAAATCAGATATACCGTTAGTAAGTTGTGATAGCTTCCTTGCTATAACATTATAATTGGTATGTTCATCACGATGAAAAGCGTCTTCATGCTGTAATCCATAGGTATTGATTAAGTCGATTGTCATTGGCATCATACCCCTTGTGCCAATATCCTTATTCCCAAACTTGTGCTTACCATACAAACGCTGCATAGCTTGCTCACGAAGATACATTCTAATAACGTAATCAGCACTCAAGTTTACTGAGTCGCCTTGCACTAAATGCTCTGTTTCTATAGTGGCTAGCATACCATAAATCCAACATGAAGAACTTGCTCCTTGGTCTTTAATAGGAGTAGTTGGTAACATAAAATCTACCTTAATATTCCTATTTTCGTAATTATCTTGCTTTCTACTTTTACATCCTATTAGCAAAATAGCTAATAAGCACAAACTTAATAACCTCTTCATACAGTGCTATTTTAGTATTCTATCATCTTCCGCCAAGCCTCTTCTATTTCCTTTTCTACAGGAGGAACAGTATCAGGGATAGCGAAAGTATATATCTTATTCTTCTCTTTATTCACACGCTTTTTCTCCGCTTCATCTATGATCATTCTGTCAGTAACATAGAAATCGCACCACACATCAATACGATCGTCGACATCATCGCCACGATAATGTGCCATAAAGGTTTGATGCTTCTGTGCTGAGAGTATAGGACACATAGTATATAGCGTGTCGCTTCTTTGTGGAAGATACTCGGATAGGTAGGTTTCGCTATCATCATAGCGTGTCATTCTTGCTACGATACCATACATTTTCATCTGACTAAGATCAAGCTCATGGTTGGGTTGCCCCATTAATTCGTCCATCTCTATTGTCTTAGTACTCCTTATTTGCTTACCTATTTTCACCTTACCGGTACTTATTTTTCCACATTTATCAGCCCACCGATACACATCTCCATTGTTTCTTGTAGAGTATTCCTCGCTATTGATACTCTCAATAAGCAGACGCTGTTCTAAGCTTGGTAAGCACATACGCACGAATATATCATCGCCATTAGCCAACGGAGCCTTTCTTCTGCGCTCACCTAAGAACTTTCTGTCGATGAAAATATGTTTCTTCTCCTTTGGATTAAGTGGAATATAAAACTCCATCATACCGTCAACAAAGTAGGTTAGCATGGAGTTGGTGGCTTGATATACACGATAATAGCCCTTAATACGCGTATATTGCTGCTCCTGAGCATAGCTATGAAGTATGCTCAGGAGTAGAAATGATATTAAAAGAAAATACTTTCTTGTCATTAAAAAATGCCTTTATTTACGATCTTCTACGGCGTTTTTTCGAGTCCTTTTTATGGCTTTGCTTTGCTGGTTTACCTTGAGCAATGTTACCGCTATAGGTATTTGCCTCGTTACCCTCTAAGGTAAAGTCGAGCTGTTTCTTCTCAAGATTAGCCTTAGCCACTTGGATACGGATAGGATCGCCTAACTGATAGATGTGATGGCGACGACGTCCCACAAGACAATAGTTCTTCTCATCGAAGTCGTAATAATCATCTCCTAGGTCGCGCATAGGGATCATTCCTTCGCAATGGTTCTCGTCTATCTCGGCATAAAGTCCATAACTCTGAATACCAGTGATATGAGCATCATAGCATTCACCGATATGATCGCTCATAAATTCTACCATCTTGTACTTAATAGAGTCGCGTTCTGCCTGCTGAGCCACTAGCTCCATGTCCGAACTATGTTCGCAAAGTTCCTCGTAATGATCCTTATTTCCCGAGCGACCACCCTGCTGATAACGTGTCAACAAGCGATGAACCATCGTGTCTGGATAACGACGGATAGGTGAAGTGAAGTGTGTATAGTAGTCGAAAGCTAGTCCGAAATGACCAATATTGTGAATGGTATATTTCGCTTTCATCATAGATCGGAGTGCGATCGTTTGTATTACTTTCTCCTCCTTAGTGCCTTCTACCTCTGCCATGAGCTTGTTTAGGGCGCGAGCAGTAGCCCCTTTGGTACTTGTCGACTTGAGTTTATAGCCAAATTTAGCAGAAAACTCTCGCAAACTCTCAAACTTTATTGGGTCAGGATTATCATGCACACGATAAGGAAGTGTCTTAGGATTTTTACCCTTAGCTACCTTTCCTACACTCTCTGCCACTGTTTTATTTGCCAATAGCATAAACTCCTCTACCAACTTGTTGGCATCTTTCGAACGTTTAAAATAACATTGCAATGGCTTTCCATGCTCGTCTATCTCAAAACGCATCTCCTCTCGGTCGAAGTTTACACTGCCATTCTTGAAACGTTTCTCACGCAATAGCTTTGCAAAGCGGTCTAATAAGATTATTTGTTCTGCATATTCGCCCTTGTATCCTTCCTTTCCTGGAGCAGGGGCAGGCATACCTTTGCCATCAATCACACCGTTATCTTCTAGTAATTGCTGTGCTTCTTCATACACAAAACGGCGGTTCGATTTGATGACGGTATGCACAATGCGATATTTCTTTACGTTAGCTTCAGCATCAAGATTAAAGATAACACTATAAGCGAGCTTCTCTTCATCAGGTCTTAACGAACAAATGAGGTTGCACAAACGCTCTGGAAGCATAGGAATGGTGCGATCGACAAGGTAAATAGAGGTAGCACGCTGTTGCGCTTCACGGTCGATAATGTCGTTTTCCTTCACATAATGCGACACATCGGCTATGTGAACACCCACCTCCCAAGTATTTTTATCAAGCTGCCGGATAGACAATGCGTCATCAAAGTCTTTCGCATCACGAGGGTCGATAGTACATGTCCACACCTCACGGAAGTCCTCTCGCTCGGCATAGTCTTGCTTCGTAATCTCTGCACTAATCTTGTTGGCAGCATCTTCTACGCGCTTTGGATACTTGTAAGGTAAACCATATTCAGCCAAAATGGAGTTCATTTCCACATCATTATTGCCTGCTTCGCCCAAAATATCTACTACTTCGCCCAAAATATTCTTATGTTCAGGGTCAGGCCAAGCAATCACCTTCACCACTGCAATATCCCCTGTTTGTCCGCCTTTTAAGCGTTTTTTAGGGATAAGAATGTCATGTACAAAGAGATTGTCCTGCGTTACAAGGAAGGCAATGTCTTTTTCGACACGCAACTTTCCTACAAAAGTATCTTTCTTCCGTTGCAATATCTCAATCACCATAGCCTCTTTGATATGATGTTGGCGACGAGCCATAAACTGAACTTTTACTCTGTCGCCCATCAAAGCAGCCATAGAGTTGCGCTCCGAGACAAAGACAGGGGTACCACCATCGTCTGGTTGGAAGGTATTCTTACCATTCGCCTTGCGGACAAAAGTACCTTCTTGCACTTGCCCCTTGGTATTTAAGCGGTAAGCATTTTCTCCAGATTTAGCCAAAAAATCGTCCCATGCCATTTCTTCCATCACATCTATAGCAAGCATTTTTGCTGGATGCGTGGTGAGTTTGAGCGCTTTAAATATTTCTTTGAAACTAAATGTATCGTCTGGATTGGCTTGGAAAAAACTTGCTAACACCTCAAATAGCTGTTTTTTAGTAAGTCTTTTTCCGCTTTTCTTTTCTTTTCCCATAGGAATATGTCTTTGATTATTAATCACAAAGTAACGAAAAAGTTCGTATCTTTGCAAATGTTTCATATTAAAAAATGATGAAAAAGATACTCATTACAGGTGCTTCAGGCTTTATCGGATCGTTTATTGTAGAAGAAGCGTTAGCTAAAGGCTTCGAAACTTGGGCTGCTGTGCGTGGCTCTTCTTCGCGAAAATATTTGCAAGATGAGCGTATCCACTTCATAGAGCTAGACTTTTCTTCAGAGGATAAGCTTCGAGCGCAACTCGGCGGACATCAGTTCGACTATATAGTACATGCTGCTGGGGCTACGAAATGCCTACATAGCTACGACTTCTTCCGAACAAATACCAACGGAACGGTCAACTTTGTAAAAGCTATCCATGCGCTTCAAATGCCTGTGGAGAAGTTTGTTTACCTCTCTAGCTTGAGCATCTTTGGTGCGATAAAGGAAGAACAACCTTACCAAGAAATAACCGATCAAGACACCCCAAAGCCCAATACCTATTATGGTAAGAGCAAGCTAATAGCTGAAAAGCGGCTAAAAGATCTTGCAGGGACGATGCCATACGTTATCTTACGACCTACAGGCGTGTATGGTCCACGCGAAAAGGATTACTTCCTAATGGCTAAAAGCATTAAAGGGCATACCGATTTTGCGGTGGGTTATCAGCAACAAGACATTACCTTTGTATATGTAAAAGATGTTGTGCAGGCTGTATTTCTGTCATTAACAAAGGGCGAAAACGGTAAGGCATATTTCCTAAGCGATGGTAAGGTATATCAAAGTTCCACGTTTAGCAACCTTATTCGTAAAGCACTAGGAAATCCTTGGTGGATCCGTATTACTGCTCCTATTGCTGTATTGCGCATCGTTACCTTCTTTGGAGATATTCTCGGTAAGGTAACAGGTAAAATGACTGCCCTTAATAATGACAAATATCAAATATTGAAACAACGCAATTGGAGATGTGATATTACCCCAGCTATCAATGAGTTGGGCTACAAGCCCAACTATGATCTTACACGTGGAGTGGAGGAAACCATAGCTTGGTATAAAGAAAATAAGTGGTTATAACCCATATAAAGAAGAAAAACAAACAATGCAAAAGTTTATAACTTCCCTTTTTAAAGTAGAGAAGAAGCCACTAAAAGGACTGATGGCACTAGAGTGGGTTGTCATGGCTTACCTTATATTGACACTCATCATTACCTTTTTTATGTATACTAGCATACGACATCCAGAGCAAATGATCTTCGGACGTTTGCGCATTGTTGCCATAACGGCGGCTTTATGGCTGGTATATCGCATATATCCGTGTAAGCTAACAAGGCTTGTTCGTCCATTGGTACAGATATCGTTGCTAGCATGGTGGTATCCTGATACCTATGAGCTAAACCGCCATTTTCCTAATCTCGATCATGTTTTTGCCGCTGCCGAGCAGTCGATGTTTGGTTGTCAGCCTGCTCTTTTATTTTCTAAAACACTGTCAAGTCCTGTTTTTAGTGAACTTTTCGATATGGGATATGCTAGCTATTATCCTATGATAGCACTCACGGTTTTCTTTTATTTTGGGTGGCATTATAAGGAGTTTGAGCGTTGTGCATTTATCATTCTCGCGTCGTTTTTCACCTATTACGTTATTTTTATCTTCGTACCTGTGGTGGGACCTACATTTTATTATAAAGCTATAGGTATGAAAACCGTTATAAATGGTGTGTTTCCTAATGTACACGACTACTTTAATCATCATCAAGACTGCCTAACAAGTCCGGGCTATATAGATGGCTTCTTTTACCATTTGGTGGAAGATGCCAAAGCTGCTGGCGAGCGTCCTACTGCTGCTTTTCCTAGTTCTCATGTGGGAGTATCCACCATCTGCATGCTCCTACTATGGCATGTGCGCAGTAAGAAGCTATTACTACTTATGACTCCTTTCTATGTTTTGCTATGTTGTGCAACGGTATATATCCAAGCCCACTACCTCATTGATGCGCTTGCAGGCTTCGTATCGGCAGTGATTTTTTATTTTTTCTTCCTTTGGATATCAAGGGATATTATTGTAAAAGGAAGGTAAAGCATCGGGGTATTCATATTCCTATTATATGGAGCAATAGCCTTTGTCGGGTTAAAGCATAAAAACAAACCAAATGGCAAGCTTACAATGTATTTGTTGTTAGCTTGCCATTTGGTTGCTATGCTTTATAATACTAACTAAGAAAAGCGTTTTAGTTGGCTAGTTTATGTAGCTTTTTTCTCAGTTTCCATGCTTTTTTCACTTCTTTTTTCTTAGCTTTTGCTTCCTTTAATTGCTGTTTTAGTGCTTTTGTATTGTCTTTAGCTTCGGCATAAGCCCTCTTGGCATCTTTCTCTTTACTTTTAGCTTTGTCCAACTTATCATTTATAGCATCATAATTAGCTTCTACTTCGTTATATAATGCTTCGAGCTGTTCCTTAGATATTTTGACATAACTTTTAGGTCTTGCACTCTGTGCAGTTGCACTTTGAACTCCCATCATTGCAACAAGAGCAATCATTAAAAACTTTAATCTTTTCATATCTTATTTATTTATAATATTGTTAGAAGAAAAACAAACTTGCAAAGATTGTCTACCTTCATATACAAAAGTAATAATATTATTCAAAGTAAAAAAATATTTTTTTCTATTTTAGACTATATGCTGTAATAAATATGCAATATTTCCATTTATTTACGAATATAAGAAAAAAATATTACTCATTGATAATCATATATATATATGCGGTACTAATGTAAAAAAAGTATGTTTCGTTTAGCTAAAGATTATCTTTTTTATGCTAATCGATCATCGTTTATGTGATAAAAGGTGATGTTTTGTTTGCATTTTTAATTTATTTTTGGATTAAAAATAAATTAAAAACAAATCAAAAATAAATTATTTTTAATTTCAAAAGATAAGCTATTTGCACTAAAAAGGTGATGTTTTACTATTAAGAAGATGACTTTTTACTATTTAAAAAATCGTTTTTAAAAAGGAAAGAGAATAGCATATACCATAGAACAATTGTGCTGAAAAAGGTAAATAGTTTATATTCTGTAAGTTACAAAGTAATTGTTCGTCCTTTCTAAACTGTTAAAATATGAAGAAAAAAGGCTGTTATTGGCTTTTTTAGCGTAATTTTGTAGTTTAAAGAATTAATTAAAATGAGTCTTACTAGTATAGTAAATAAGCTGTATTTTCAATCGCGCCGAAAGGAATTGGATCAATATACCCACCATGCTGAAGAACTTCAGCACGAGGTAATGCAATATCTTTTAGGCAGAGCAAAGAACACAGAATATGGTAGAAGCCACCTCTTTGCCGCAATAAAAACCTACAACGATTTTACACAAAACGTTCCTGTAAACACCTATGAAGAACTAAAGAAAGACATAGACCGTATGCGGCATGGCGAGGAAAACATATTGTGGCCAGGTCAGGTGAAATGGTATGCAAAGTCGTCGGGTACTACCAACGATAAGAGTAAGTTTATTCCTATCACATCGGAAGGTTTGCAAAACATTCATTATAAAGGTGGCACAGACGTAGTGGCATATTATCTTGGCAACAATCCAAAAAGTCGCTTGTTCGATGGGAAAGGCTTAATTCTCGGTGGAAGCCATTCACCTAACTATAATCTGCCTAACTCGCTGGTGGGCGACTTGAGTGCTATCCTCATTGAAAACATCAATCCATTAGCCAATTTGGTACGCGTTCCTAAAAAAGAAACAGCACTTTTAAGCGATTTTGAGGTGAAACGTGATCGGATTGCACATGAGACATTAAATAAAAATATAACCAATATATCTGGTGTTCCGTCGTGGATGCTATCGGTATTGGTGCGCGTAATGGAATTATCGGGTAAGCAACATTTGGAAGAAGTATGGCCCAATTTGGAAGTATTCTTTCATGGTGGTATAGCCTTTACTCCTTACCGCGAACAATACGAGCAACTCATCACCAAGAGCGACATGCGTTATATGGAAACATATAATGCCTCGGAAGGTTTTTTTGGTGTGCAGAACGATCTAACGGATAGCAGTATGATGCTTATGTTAGATTACGGTGTGTTCTATGAATTTTTACCTATGGACGAGTTTAAGAGCGAGCGTCCTAATATCGTTCCATTATCAGGCATTGAGCTGGGACGCAATTATGCTATGCTTATCAGTACCTCATGTGGTTTGTGGCGTTATATGATTGGCGACACGGTAAAGTTTACTTCAAAAGATCCCTATAAGTTTGTTATCACTGGGCGCACAAAGTATTTCATCAACGCCTTTGGTGAAGAGCTTATTATGGACAATGCCGAGAAAGGATTAGAAGCAGCATGTAAAGCCACTGGGGCTCAGATATCCGATTATACCGCAGCACCTATATATATGGATGCAAATGCTAAATGTCGTCATCAATGGCTCATTGAGTTTGCGAAAGATCCATCTAGTTTAGCTGAATTTTCTGCTGTGCTCGATGCTAAATTGCAAGAGATCAACTCTGATTATGAGGCAAAACGCTTCCATGATATTACGCTCCAACCATTGGAAGTGATTGTGGCTCGACAAGGATTGTTCAGCGATTGGCTCAAGATGAAAGGAAAATTAGGTGGTCAGCACAAAATTCCACGCCTATCGAATAGCCGCACTAATCTTGAGGAAATGCTAGCTTTGAACAACTAAGTAGGCGTTAGCAATACTAAAAATAACAATATGAGAGAAAACAATAACAACATATATAAGCAAAAAACGATAAGCAGCCGTAGGCAATTACAGTTGGCTTTGCTCACAATTCTCTGCCTTTCTAGTTTGCTTTTTATTATCAGCTCATGCGCTAGAATGGGTGAACCAGACGGTGGATGGTACGACGAAGCTCCACCAAAAGTTATCGGAGCATCGCCAGCCGATAAGGCTATAGATGTGAATAGCAAGAAGGTGGTGATCAGTTTTGATGAGTTTATCAAACTAGAGAATGCCTCTGAAAAGGTTGTTGTTTCTCCTCCACAACTAGAAGTACCAGAAATCAAAGGACAAGGCAAGAGTATCAGTGTGAAACTCCTTGACGAATTGAAGCCTAATACTACATATACCATCGACTTTTCAGATGCTATTTCGGATAATAATGAGGGCAATCCGCTCGGAAACTATACTTATTCTTTCTCTACTGGCAACCATATTGACACAATGGAGGTGGCAGGTTATGTGCTAGAAGCAGAAAACTTAGAACCTATAAAGGGTATTTTGGTGGGCTTGTATAGTAATCAAAACGATACTGCTTTTCAGAAATTGCCTATGCTTCGCGTATCACGCACCGATAGCCGAGGACATTTCTCTATCAAAGGAGTTGCTAAAGGCGATTACCGCATCTATGCTTTGAAGGATGCAGATGGCAACTATCGCTTTAACCAAAAGAACGAACAAATAGCTTTTACTCCTGAAGTGATCATGCCTTCATCAAAACCCGACTTCAGACAAGATACACTGTGGTCGGATACGTTGCATATTAAGTCGATAGAACGTGTGCCTTACACTCATTTTTTGCCAGATGATGTAGTGCTTTCTGCCTTTACTGAATTGCAAACCGATCGCTTTTTCTTGAAAGCTGAGAGAAAGAATGCTAACCACTTTACCTTATATTATAGTTATGGTGATGCCGATTTACCTAAGATTACAGGTTTAAACTTCAATGCAAATAAGGCGTTTGTGGAAGAACCTAGTCTTAATCAAGATACGATTACTTATTGGATAAAAGACTCTGCCTTGATTAATCAAGATACGCTTCGTATGAAGTTGGAGTATAATATGAGTGATAGTTTGGGCAATTTAGTGCCTCAAACGGATACGCTTGAGGTGCTTTCACGCGATCCTTATGCTAGAAGGCTAAAGCTTCAACAAGAAACTTACGATAAATGGAAGAAGCAACAGGAAAAGAATAAGGAACGTGGCAAGGAATATCAAACAAAGATGCCAGTGGAACCTTTACAAATGCGTGTAGAAGTAGATGCCGCAATGGATCCTGATAAGAACCCTTCTTTTGAGTTTGAAACGCCTTTAATAAAGACTGATACAGCAAAGATACACCTTTATGAGAATATTGATTCGTTGTGGTATCGAGCGAAATATCAATTAGGAACAGTACCTGGTCATCCGCGAAAGTTAATGATGGTAGCTCAATGGAATCCCGGACATGAATACAGTATAGAATTAGATTCGGCTGCATTCACGGATATTTATGGGATTAGCTCTAGGAAAATAAAGCAAGGTGTGCGTATAAAAGCACTCGATGAATATAGCACACTGACATTAACCATTGAGGGAATGGAAGGTAAACATTGCTTAGTGCAGTTAATAAACGATGCTGATAAACCTATAAAAGAGGTGCAACTGCAAAATGGAAAAGCAATATTCTATTATGTTAAGCCTTCAAAATACTACATCAGACTTATTGAAGATCGCAATGATAATGGTAAATGGGATACAGGTAATTATGCTATGCAACAACAACCAGAGGCTGTTTACTATTATCCGGGTCAGATAGAGTGTAAAGCAAAATGGGATGTTACCCAAATATGGGATCCTCGTCAGACTCCGCTTTATAAGCAAAAGCCTAGTGCTATCACCAAACAAAAGGCTGAAACAGTAAGAATAGCACGTGGTAGAAATGCTGAACGTGCTAGAAACTTAGGCATAGAATATAATCCAAAAAATGGATTAGAGGAGACAAAAAAGACAAAGAAAAAATTCTCGCTCTTTAAGCGTAAAAAGAAAACTGTAAACAAAACACCATAATGGAAACAAACCATTTACTCATCATTCGTTTTTCGGCAATGGGCGATGTTGCAATGACTGTACCCATAGTAGCATCTTTGGCTAGACAATATCCTAGCCTAAAGATCACCGTTGTATCACGTCCTTTTGCTAAAGCGTTCTATGAAGGCTTGGATAAGAATATCGAGTTTGTGGGTGTTGATCTAAAGAAAGAGTATGTAGGGATCAGTGGTTTGAATAAACTTTATCGCAAATTAAAGGCTAAGAGCATCACGCAAGTAGCCGATTTTCATGATGTATTACGTACAAAATATCTTCGTTTACGGTTTAGTTTGAAAGGTGTTCAAACAGCACATATCAACAAACATAAGGCTGGTAAACGTGATCTTTGTAAGAAAGAGCATAAAGTGTTTATACAACAACCTACTTCTTTTCAAAACTATCTTGATGTTCTCAAGACGCTTGGGTATGATATTGAACCTCAACACAAGAGTATCTTTGCTCCATACGGCAATATCAAACCGCATTATATATATAATAAGATAGAAGAAAAGCAGGAAAATGATCGCTGGATAGGTATTGCACCCTTTGCTGCTCACAGTGGAAAGATGTATCCAAAGGAAAAGATGGAAGAGGTTATCCATAACTTATCCACACTTCATACTACATGGAAAATCTTCCTTTTTGGTGGTGGTAAACAAGAATTAGATGTGTTTTACGAATGGGAAAAAAGGTTTACGCAATGCGTTTGTGTAGCTTCCAAACTTAAAGGCTTACAAGAAGAGTTATCACTTATGTCAAAACTCGATGTAATGTTATCTATGGATAGTGCTAATATGCACCTTGCTTCATTGGTTGGAACACGCGTTGTGAGTGTTTGGGGAGCCACCCATCCCTATTGCGGATTTATGGGATGGGCACAAAAACAAACAGATATTGTCCAGAATAACAATCTTACTTGTCGTCCTTGCTCTGTCTTTGGTAATAAGCCTTGCTATCGGGGCGACTTCGCATGTATGAACACAATCACCCCAAACGAGATTATAAAGAAACTAGAAGAAGAATAAACAATCCTTTTAAAGCTAACCTTACTTATCCACAAAAATTGTGGATAACTCTGTTGAAAAGCCATAGAATAACTTTATTATAACTCCTAAGATATCCACAGGCATTACTTCATAAGTCCTTATACGTGGATATCCACATAGTTATTAAAAGGTTTTTAGGGAAGTTTTACACAGTTATTCAACAGAAAAAGATATAAACTTATTATCTTTGCAACGATCAATAAAATTGTGGATAACTTAGTATATACACTGATTATCAATATAAAATAGAAAGAATAAACTGTTGATAACTTTTATTCTAATGTTGATAAACAAATAAGCAAGAAATGGATAAAAAAGTTATGCAAGTTTCCACAGTACATCATACTACATATTCTTTATTTTTAAAAAGAAGAAATATAAGAATATATAATATATAGGAGAGTTTAAAACGTATGGAAAAATTAAGGAGTTATATCTTAGCAGGGCTATTGTTCTTTACCTTTGGAGCTAGCGCACAATGTACTTTTAGAAACACAGCGTTTAATAGTGGAGAATATTTATCTTATAATCTTTACTATAATTGGAAGTTTATTTGGGTGAAAGCAGGTACTGCTGCATGGTACACCGTATCTTCAAACTATAATGGTATTCCAGCTTATCGTGCTTCGTTAACTACTCGTGGCAATAACAAAGTAGATAATTACTTCGTATTGCGCGATACTTTGTTGTGCTATAACTCCAAAGAAATGGCACCACTCTATTATCGAAAAGGAGCAAGAGAAGGTAAACGATATACTGTAGAGGAAGTATTTTATACTTATCCTAATGGTAAATGCAAGGTGCGCCAGCATCGTATTGGCACCGATGCAAAGAGCTATTGGAAGAAGTATACATCTAATGAGTGTATGTATGATATGATGAGTATTTTCCTCAGAGCACGTAGTTTTAATCCAGAGAGTTGGAAAAAAGGGCAAGTAGTCTACTTCCCTCTTGTAGACGGAGATAGCCATGATCCTGCTAAAATTGTGTTTTTAGGAAAGAAAATCATTAAGGCTGACAATAATATTAAGTATAATTGCTTACAACTTGCCTACTATGAATACGAAGATAATAAGTGGCATAAGATAGCAAGTTTCTTTGTTACTGATGATCAAAATCATATTCCAGTGCGTTTAGATATGAATTTAAAGTTTGGAACTGCCAAAGCTTTCCTTACTTCTATGCGTGGTATACGTAGTAAGGTAACATCTGAAGTAGCTCGTAAATAAGATTTTCATTAACTGAAAGAGATAAATTAGGCTATGCGTTAGTCATTAAATAGGAAGCATAATGGGGAGTGTCGGAAGGCATTCCCCATTATCTTTATAGCTACTTTATACGCATTGAATATTTATTTTATTATTGTTTCAATTCTTATATACAACTTACGATAATATCGTAATATATTGTATTACAGTAAATAAATAGCTATTTATTTGCATAAATTAACACTATAATACTTGTTTTTATTACGAAAGTTTCGTAGCTTTGCGGCAGATACAATACTAATTTGTAATAAAAGCAATATGGAACAGCTCACAAAACAAGAAGAAGAGGTAATGCTTCAGGTATGGAAATTTGATCATTGTACCATTAAAGAGGTGCTGGCTAAGATGCCACCCCCTCCTCCACCTTACACTACTTTGGCTTCTACTTTTAATAAATTGAAGGCAAAAGGCTATCTTAAAGCAGAACAAAACGGACTTACTTATACCTTTACTCCGCTCATAAAACAAGCTGAATATAAGAAAAATTTTATGACTCGCTTCGTGGAGAACTACTTTAAAGACTCGTTTCAAGAGATGGTTTCTTTCTTTGCTAAGGAGCAAAAGCTATCTCCAGACGATTTGAAAGAGATCATTGATGATATAGAAAAAGGTGAAAACTAACCTGTTAGCTCATCTAAACACTACCTAACACTACCAATTATGGCAATCTATTTAATTAAAGTAAATCTAGCAATTATCGTGCTTTATGGCTTCTACAAACTTATGTGTAGTGGCGATACCTTCTTTCGTTGGCGTAGAATAGCATTGCAAGTTATCTATTTTATAGCACTCATCATTCCTATAACGAATATGAGTTTGTGGGCAAATAATAGTGATAAGATGAAAGCAGTAGCAACTACTTATGCTAGTTTTGTATTACCTAACATTACTGTTACACCCGATACTACTGCCTCTTTCAATTGGGTACTTTTCTTTCTATGCATTTATATTACCATAGTTGCTTGCCTTTTTATTCGCTTGTTATGGCAACTTATCAGTATTTATCATTTGAAACAGGCTTGCAACGAGCTAGTAATAGAGCATACCACAGTATATGAAATGACCACTGATAGCGGTCCGTTCTCCTTCTTTAATTGGATTTTTATTAATCCACAGCTCCATGCAGCATCAGAAATTCATGAAATATTAGTACATGAAAAAGCGCATGCTCATCAAGTTCACTCGTTCGATATCTTATTAAGCGAAATATTTAACATCGTGTTTTGGGTTAATCCTTTCACTTGGTTACTCAAGCATGAAGTAAGGATTAATCTGGAATACCTAGCCGATCACACCGTCTTAGCTAGTGATGCCGATAAAAAGACATATCAATACCACTTGCTCGGACTCACTTATAAAAAGAATGTAGCTACGTTATCAAATAATTTTAATGTTTTACCCCTCAAAAAAAGAATCAAAATGATGAACAAAAAACGTTCAAACGCAATGAGTAAAGCTAAGTATTTGCTCTTTGCTCCACTAATAGCTTTGATGCTATTAATAAGTAATGTAGAAACAGTGGCACGCACTTTTAAAGTTTTTTCGCCTACTATCAAGGCTACTCCAGCACTTAATATGCCACGCGACAAAAAGGTTTATAAAGTAGCAGCGGTAATGCCACGTTTTAAAGGCGATGTTAGCACATGGTTATGTCAGCAGATTAAATACCCAGAAGCAGCAGCAAAGGCTAAGCAGCAAGGTAGGGTTATTGTTCAGTTTGTTGTTTCTGCCGATGGTACAGTTTATGGTGCTAAAGTTATTCGTGGTGGTTCTCCAGCCTTAAATAAGGAGGCTTTGCGTGTTGTTAGCATTATGCCAAAGTGGATTCCCGGAAAAGAAAAAGGTAAAAATGTGGCTGTTAGTTACTGCTTACCTATTACTTTTAAGCTGCAATAAACCGTTCTCTCATTCTTAATTAATATAAGATAAAGCCTCGTCTAGCATTTACATCTTTTTTGATAATCAATGAAATTATTACGCTGAATAGCTAGACGAGGCATTGTTACTCTCTATTTCTTAATTAATTTTTGTGCTATGAATATGAAACATCTTACATTTATCTTTCTTCTTTCTTTGTTTTCATCGCTTTCCACTTTAGCGAATATTGATCCCTATATGCAATTTCTTCAAAAAGGTGATAGCTGTTTAGCCGATTATAATTATAAGTCAGCAATGGAATTTTACGAGAAAGCTATTGCATTAAAATCCAATTATGCTACACCAAAGATAAGGCTTGCCGAGTGTCATTATAAACGTGGAAATTATCCTGCTTGTGAGTTAATACTAGAAAAGGCAGCATTTTTTAATAAAGATAGTCTTACCCATGAGGCACTACGTGAGATGTTTTATTGTAAAGCTTATAATTCTGCTTATGAAGCACAGATTTTATGGGGTAGTATACTTTTAGAACGCTATCCATACGATGGCGATATAGTGGCAGCGCTAGCTGGAGTTTACAACAATGATGAGATACTTCTGCCTGCAAAAGCTGTAGACCTTACAGAAATGTATCTTACTGGTGATCCTGATAACATTGCTGTGCTTTCTCGTAATGCCTATGCCCATTATTTAGGAAAGAATTATAGTACAGCAGTAATGCGATATAATAAAATAGTAGAACTGGGTGATTCTTCCGTTAATACCAATTATTATTTGGGTATGAGCCATTGGCGGTTACACGAATATGAAGAAGCCAAAGACTGCTTAATAAAAGCTGTTGAGATGAATAAATATGAGAGTGCAGGCATGATTTATCATTTAGGTCAGGCTTGTTTTGAAGGAAAATACTATGACGAGGCCATTAAATACTTGCAAATGGCTAAGGAAAAGTTTACACCAAGCAAAGCAGTAATGACTATTATCAATCAAGATATTGGTGATGCTTGTCGCCAAAAAGGTATGTATCTAGAAGCTATTACGGCTTATAAAGACGCTATAAACCTTAACTACGAGCTTATGGATCACATTATTTTTTATCAAATATCTTCATGTTACGACAAGTTAGGCGATAAAGTGAATAGTAAGAAGTATCTTGAAAAGATGTAAATTATTTTTTTATTTACATAGACTTTTCTTTTGTTAAGTCTATGTTTTTTTTTTGTAGTTTTGTTAGTATAAATCCTTTGTAAGGATTGATCGTTGTAAAATTTGTAGTGCAAAGTAATGGAAAAGTTGGTCATGCACAAATAATGCGAGGTGCTGATATAAATGGTGATGAAGGTATTTTTAAAAACAATAAATACCTTTTAAAAGGTGAAATATAACCCTTTTAATAGCAATACATAACCTATTGTATATCAAAAGGTTATTTTTCGTAATGAAAAATAATTTATTTTTGATATATTTTTAATTTATTTTTACATTAAAAATAAATTAAAAATAAAACTAAAACATAACCTTTTATCACATTAAAGGTTATGTTTTACTTTTTAAAAGATCATAGATTATAATTTAAAGAGTGATTATACTCTAAAATATTTAGCTTTATCTCATTATAGGCTGGTTCTATAAATTAGCTTTGTTAGATTTTGAGCTTATTTTTGAGGTCAAAATGCAAGAGAGTGAAGGAGTGTAGCGAGCTACACGACTGAACGCTTCTCACTAAATTTTATTCACTAAATATTTAGGTTAAAGAAAGATTTAGTAATTTTGCAAATTACAATATAAGACACAGCTAGCTGGCTAATAAATAGCAGATAAGCGGGTGTTTATGAGCAAAAAAACATAGAAGAAATAATAACGATATATTCAAAAATGGATTACAACTTTAACGACATCGAGAAGAAATGGCAAAAGAAGTGGGTGGATAACAAAACCTACAAGGTAGTGGAAGACGCAGATAAAAAGAAATTTTATGTGCTGAATATGTTTCCTTACCCTTCTGGAGCAGGGCTTCATGTTGGGCATCCTCTAGGCTATATAGCGAGCGACATCTACGCTCGTTATAAGCGTTTGCAGGGCTTCAATGTGCTAAACCCTATGGGATACGATGCTTACGGGTTGCCAGCCGAGCAATATGCCATCCAGACAGGACAGCATCCTGCTATAACAACAGAAAAGAATATTGCTCGCTATCGTGAGCAACTAGATAAGATAGGTTTCTGCTTCGATTGGGATCGTGAGGTGCGTACTTGTGATCCTAAGTATTATCGTTGGACACAATGGGCTTTCCAATATATGTTTAAGTCGTATTTCGACAATAATTTGCAGAAAGCACAACCCATAGAAAAGCTCATTAAACACTTCGAGCAAAAAGGCACCGAAGGACTCAACATTGCTCAAAGTGAGGAACGAAGTTTTACTGCTGCTGAATGGAATGCTATGAACGAGCAGGAGCAACAGCAATTGTTGATGAACTATCGCATTGCTTACTTGGGTGAAACAATGGTAAACTGGTGTCCAGAACTAGGCACCGTGCTAGCCAATGACGAGGTGGTGAATGGTGTAAGTGAGCGTGGTGGTTATCCTGTTGTTCAGAAGAAAATGAAGCAATGGTGCTTGCGCGTATCGGCTTACGCACAGCGTTTGCTTGACGGACTAGACAATGTAGACTGGACCGACTCTATAAAAGAAACTCAGCGCAACTGGATTGGTCGCTCAGAAGGTACTGAAGTAGTATTCCAAAGCCTTACTCCTCAAGTTGAAGGCGCACCACGTAAGGGCGAGTTTACGATCTTTACAACTCGTGCCGACACCATGTTTGGTGTGTCGTTTATGGTTTTAGCACCTGAAAGTGAACTTGTTGAAACCTTAACTGCTGAAAGTCAGCGGGCAGAAGTAGCTGAATATTTGGCATACGTAAAGAAGCGTACCGAGCTAGAACGTATGTCTGACCGCAAGGTAACGGGTGTGTTCTCTGGTTCATACGCTATTAATCCATTCACTGGCGAGGAAATTCCTATTTGGATTTCAGAATATGTTTTGGCTGGATATGGTACGGGTGCTATCATGGCTGTACCTGCACACGATAGTCGCGACTATGCTTTCGCTAAACATTTCAACCTTCCTATCATTCCTCTCATTGAGGGAGCTGATGTAAGCGAAGAGAGTTTTGATGCAAAAGAGGGTATTGTAACCAATTCGCCATCGGAAGGAAAGACGAGTACAGACGGATTTACTTTGAATGGTTTGACTATCAAAGAAGCGATTGCTAAAACTAAGGTATTTGTTACAGAGAAGCAGTTGGGTCGCGTAAAGACCAACTATCGTCTCCGTGATGCTATCTTCTCTCGTCAGCGTTATTGGGGTGAACCATTCCCAGTATATTATAAAAATGGTATGCCTTATATGGTGCCTGAAGAGTGTTTGCCATTGGAATTGCCAGAAGTAGATAAGTATGAACCAACAGAAACGGGCGAACCACCATTAGGTAGAGCTACTAATTGGGCTTGGAACGAGGCAGAAAAGAAAGTAGTGAGCAAAGATTTGATAGACGAAAAAACTGTTTTTGCCCTTGAATTAAACACAATGCCTGGTTTTGCAGGTTCTTCGGCTTATTATCTTCGTTATATGGATCCCAACAACAATGAGACCCTTGTAGGAAAGAAGGCAGGTGAATATTGGCAGAATGTGGATCTGTATGTAGGTGGAACAGAACATGCTACAGGACACTTAATTTATAGCCGTTTTTGGAATAAGTTCTTGTTCGACTATGGATTTAGCTTCAAGGAAGAACCATTCCAAAAGTTGATAAATCAGGGTATGATACAAGGTCGATCTAACTTTGTATATCGCATCAACACAGAAGATCACAGCAAAGCACCTGTTTTCGTATCATTGGGTCAGAAAGATCAGTATGAGGTAACACCTATCCATGTAGATGTAAACATCGTTCATGGTGATATTTTGGACATAAAGGCATTTAAGGCATGGCGTCCTGAATATCAAAATGCTGAGTTTATCTTTGAAGATGGTTCTCAAGAGCAGGTAGAAGGCGCACAATATAAGTGTGGATGGGCAGTTGAAAAGATGTCGAAGTCGATGTTCAACGTGGTCAATCCTGATGTGATTGTCGATCAATATGGTGCCGATACCTTGCGTTTGTACGAGATGTTCCTCGGTCCTGTGGAGGCTTCTAAACCTTGGGATACTAATGGTATCGATGGTTGTCATCGTTTCTTGCGTAAGTTTTGGAAGTTGTTCCAGCAAGAGTTAACCGATGGGGAACCATCAAAAGACTCGCTAAAGAGTGTTCATAAGCTTATCAAAAAGGTAACATCTGATATTGAAGCTTTCTCTTACAATACGGCAGTAGCAGCCTTTATGATCTGTATTAATGAGTTAGGTCAGCAGAAATGCAACAACAAGGAGCTATTAAAGCAGCTTATCATTGTCATTGCACCATTCGCTCCACACATTGCTGAAGAACTTTGGGAACAGATGGGAGGCAGTGGTTCGATATGCGATGCTGAATGGCCTGCTTACAATGAAGAATATTTAAAGGAGAACGAGGTGCAACTTACCGTTTCTTTCAATGGTAAAGCTCGCTTCCAAATGCTATTTGCTGCCGATGCAACCAATGAAGAAATCGAGAAAACTGTTCTCGCTAATGAAAAAAGTCAGCAATATATAGCAGGCAAAAATATTGTGAAAGTAATCATAGTTCCTAAGAAAATTATTAATATTGTACTGAAATGAGTAATGTAACGCTAAGAAATGAAATTAAAGATTATATCTTTATCACATTAGGACTGTTGCTTTATGCTGCTTCATTTACAATCTTCTTATTACCGTATGAAACGGTAACAGGAGGTGTTACAGGTGTTGCCGCAATTGTCTTTTACGCCACAGGATTTAAGATCCACTACACTTACATGATCATCAACGTGTCCTTACTGGTGGTTGCATTAAAAGTACTAGGGTTTAAGTTTATGGTGAAGACCATCTATGCTATTGTTGCCCTATACTATATGCTAGAATATGCGCAAGTGCTGATGCCGATGGGCGCTGGTGGACATTACATTAAGATCCTAGGAGAAGGGCAAGCATTTATGTCAATGGTGGTAGGATGCTGTCTTACAGGTACTTCGCTAGCTATTGTTTTCTTAAACAATGGTAGTACAGGTGGCTCTGATATTGTAGCGGCAGTTGTGAATAAGTATAAGGAAGTATCATTGGGGCAGGCGTTAATGCTCCTTGATATCTTTATTGTTTCAAGCTGTTTCTTCATTCCACAGTTTGGTGATATAGCCGATAGGGCACACAAAGTGGTGTATGGTTTGTGTACCATTGTTATTGAATGTGGTATGCTTGACCTTATTTATAATCGCCGACGCTCATCAGTTCAGTTTATGATATATTCACGAAAACATGAAGAGATAGCAACAGTTCTTTCTGATGAAACAGAACGTGGTATGACTATTCTTGACGGGCATGGATGGTTTACAGGTAAAGATATTAAGGTTATCTGCCTGCTTGCACGCAAAAATGAGAGCGAAACGATCTTCCGTCTTATCAAAATGACCGATCCTAAAGCCTTTGTTAGCCAGAGTGCCGTCATCGGAGTATATGGAGAAGGATTTGATAGCATCAAAGTTAATGTAAAAAAGAAGCATGAAGAAATGCTTCGGCAACGCTACAATGAGCATACGGAGATACCTACTATTACACCTAAGAATATAAAAAGCTAGCTACTTTAAAATATAAAACCTAACTTTTCTCTCATAATGAGAGATGCTAAAAACTTCTAATGATATGATAACTGCGAAACAACAATTGATTTATAGCGAAGCCAAGGATTATCTTATGATAACCCTTGGCTTGCTACTTTATATGTCAGCATTCACCGTTTTCCTAATGCCTTATCAGATAGTAACTGGTGGCGTAATGGGAATTGCGGCATTGTTCTATTATGCTATTGATATTCCTATAGACTGGACCTATTGGGTTATCAACCTTTCTTTATTAGTGGTAGCACTAAAGATAATGGGATTTAAATTTATGATGAAGACCGTTTATGCTATCGTTGCGTTAGGTATTATGTCTAAATATATTCCTGCTATGATGCCTGTCGATGCTCATGGACACTTTATAAAGGTACTTGGCGAGAACCAAGGCTTCATGTCTATGGTCGTGGGATGCTGTTTAACAGGTACATCTCTAGCTATTGTATTCTTAAATAATGGTAGTACTGGAGGTTCTGACATCATTGCCGTATGCGTAAACAAGTACAAAGAAATTTCCTTAGGTCAGATATTGACATTGATGGACATATTTATTGTGGGTAGTTGCTTCCTCTTTCCTGAGTTTGGAGATATATCTGACCGTGCCTATAAGGTAATATATGGTCTTTGTACGATTGTTATTGAGATGAATATGCTTGACTTTGTTTATAATCGTCAACGCTCATCCGTTCAGTTTATGATATACTCACGTAAGCATGAAGTTATTGCCGAGGCTATCTCAACTGATATAAACCGTGGTATGACAATACTTGATGGACATGGATGGTACACTGGACTCGACATTAAAGTGATATGTTTGCTGGCTCGAAAGAATGAGAGTGAACGCATCTTTCGCTTGATAAAAATGCACGATCCCACTGCTTTTGTCAGCCAAAGTGCCGTAATCGGTGTATATGGTGAGGGCTTCGATCATATCAAAGTGTCAGTAAAGAAAGAACATGAGAAGATGATTCGTAAGCGGCAAGAAGAGAAAAAATTACAAGAACAAAATCAATAGAATATGAAAATAGTATTCGCTACCAATAATACACATAAACTTTCAGAGATTAAAGAGATACTAGGTGAGGGGTTTGAGGTGGTTTCCTTGGCAGATATTAATTGTCATGAAGATATTCCTGAAACAGGAACAACACTAGAAGAGAACGCAAGAATTAAGTCGAACTATGTGGTAACTAATTATCATCTCGACTGTTTTGCTGATGATACGGGCTTAGAAGTGGAGGCATTAGGTGGTGAACCGGGTGTATATTCGGCACGCTATGATGAAACAACCGATCATGATAGTGAGGCAAATATGCGCAAGTTGCTCCGTAAACTAGGTGATAACACCAATCGAAAGGCACGCTTTCGCACCGTGATTTCATTGATGATCAATGGTAAAGAGCACCAGTTTGAAGGCATTGTAGAGGGCAATATTGCTTTTGAGAAAAGTGGTTCTAATGGTTTTGGCTACGATCCTATCTTTGTTCCAAAGGGTTATGACAAGAGCTTTGCTGAACTAGGCGAGGGTATTAAAAACCAAATATCGCACAGGGCAAAGGCTGTTCAAAAGCTAGCAGCATACTTAAAGAAGCTATAATGCTGCAAGATGAGAAGCTAGCAGCATATCTAAAAAGAAATAACAACAACAAATAAGGGTTGCAATGAACATTATTGCAACCCTTATTGTATGCTTATTGTGATGTGATTTCTACCTTATTTCTTATAAAGGATAGGGTTAGTAGTAGGATCATTATACATTTTCATCTGGCGATATACCTTCATATACTTGTGTCCCGACTTAATATCGTCAAGCAATTGATCAATAGCCGTATTCAAATCTTGCTGCTGCTCTAACAAAACTGCTAGCTTAGCCTTACACTTTTTGATATGTTCAGCCGATGCATCAGTACGCTCTGTCTGCTCCTGCATATGATAGATTTTCAAAGCAAGGATAGACAAACGATCAACAGCCCATGCTGGACTCTCTGTGTTTATAGTAGCATCTTCGGCTGGGCGGACATCAGAATATAGCTGGCGGAAGTAAGAATCAATCTGCTCTACCAAGTCAGTTCTGTCCTGATTAGAATGGTCAATACGGCGTTTTAAGCTCATTCCTTCTTCAGCATTGATGTGAGGATCGCGAATAAGATCCTCGTAATGCCACTGAACAGTGTCAATCCAACACTTTAAGTAGAGGCGATTCTCTATAGAATCACGATCGTAAGGATTGTTAATAGGCGTGTTTACATCATCTGTAATGTGATAATCCCTAATCGCTTGATTAAAAATTTTATTGCTATGTTCTGTAAATGACATTATTGAAAATTGCTTATATTAATTTAAATGCAAATATATAAGAAATTCTGCAATATTCAAAATAAAAACCATCCTTTTTCTTTTTGCACACCACAACTATATATTACTAAGAATAAAAGCTACACAGCTATGCTAACAAGTGATAAGCACCCCACTAAAGAAGTTTGTTAAATGCGTATTAATAAACAAAAGTATAAGTATTATTTGAATAAAATTATATAAGCCATTGATATCCCGATAGATAATAAAATAAGAAAAAATATTGCACAATGATATACCATTTGTGCAAAGAGAAGTGCTTTTTTAAGAAAAAAACTTGCACACATGGAAAAAAGATTGTTCCTTTGCAGCCGAATTTTAAGTTTGACAATTAATAATTAAACATTTTAAAATTAAGACTATGTCAGAAATTGAATCAAAAGTAAAGGCTATTATTGTAGACAAACTAGGTGTAGACGAAGCACAAGTAAAGGCAGAAGCTAGCTTCACAAATGATCTTGGTGCAGACTCTTTGGATACTGTAGAGCTAATTATGGAATTCGAAAAGGAATTCGGTATCTCTATTCCAGACGAGCAAGCTGAGAAGATTGCTACAGTTGGCGATGCTATATCTTACATTGAGGCTAACGCAAAGTAACAGCCTTAGCAAAAAGAAATACCAAGCAAAACTAAGATTTTGCTTGGCTTTTTTGTTTTTAGCTTAACTTATAAATTCAACTTAATGGAATTAAAAAGAGTAGTAGTAACAGGATTAGGCGCCGTAACTCCTTTAGGAAACAGTCCTGAAGAGACATGGGAAGCTATGCTTTCTGGTAAGAGTGGTGCAGCTCCTATTACTTATTTTGATACTTCTTTGTTCAAGACAAAATTTGCTTGTGAAGTAAAAGACCTTAATATTAACGACTACATTGATCGTAAAGAGGCTCGCAAGCTCGATCGTTATGCCCAACTAGCTATTATCAGTGCTATTCAGGGTGTTAAAGATTCGGCTATGGACTTAGAAACTATCGACAAGAACCGTGTAGGCGTTATTTATGGCGTTGGTATTGGCGGTATCAAAACGTTTGAAGAGGAAGTGGGCTATTATGCAAAGAACCAAGAAAACGGTCCTAAGTTTAACCCATTCTTTATACCAAAGATGATTGCCGATATTGCATCGGGTCATATCAGCATTATGTTCGGTTTCCGTGGTCCTAACTATACCACAACATCAGCATGTGCCTCATCTAGCACAGCACTAGCTGCTGCATTCAACCAAATTCGTCTAGGTAAGGCAGATGTTATCGTAGCTGGTGGTGCAGAAGCAGCAATCACTCCTGGTGGCGTTGGTGGCTTCAATGCTATGCATGCGCTATCTACTCGCAACGATGATCCTCAAGGGGCTTCACGTCCTTTCTCAGCATCACGCGATGGCTTTGTAATGGGCGAGGGTGCTGGCTGTATTATTCTTGAGGAACTTGAGCATGCTAAAGCACGTGGTGCAAAGATCTATGCAGAAATGGTTGGCGAAGGCGAGTCGGCCGATGCACACCACATCACAGCTTCGCATCCAGAAGGTCTTGGTGCAAAACTAGTAATGACAGCAGCCCTTAACGATGCAGGTATGACAGTAGAGGATATCGACTATATCAATGTTCACGGCACTTCAACTCCTGTTGGCGACATTTCTGAGGCTAAAGCCATTAAGGATTTGTTTGGTGAAGCAGCTTACAAGCTTAACATTTCGTCTACAAAGAGTATGACTGGACACCTTCTTGGTGCTGCAGGTGCTGTAGAAGCAATGGCTTGTGTGTTAGCTGTAAAGAACGATATCATTCCTCCTACCATCAACCACAAGGACGATGATCAAGATCCTGAATTGGATTATAACTTGAACTTTACCTTCAACAAGGCTCAAAAGCGCGAGGTTCGTGCTGCTCTTAGCAACACTTTCGGCTTTGGTGGTCATAATGCTTGTGTGGTTTTCAAGAAGTATGCTGAATAAAATATTCGATAAAATAAAGCTCCCTTTCCGTAAGGAAAAGGAGCTTTATTTGTCTTTATATCAGATTACGGGGCTTATTCCTCACGACATCTCTTACTATAAAACGGCACTTTTACACAAAAGTGTGTCTCGACGCAACGAGAAAGGAAAACTCGTAAACAATGAACGACTAGAATTTTTAGGCGATGCAGTGCTCGACTGTGTTGTTGCCGATATTGTTTACGAACGCTTTCCTAACAAGCGCGAAGGTTTTTTGACGAATACCCGCTCAAAGCTTGTAAAGCGAGAAACACTCAATAAGGTATCGACAGAGATGGGTATTGATAAGATGCTAAAGCAAAACGGACACACCGTAACCCACAACTGTAACGTTGCTGGTAATGCTTTTGAAGCCCTTGTAGGGGCACTCTATCTTGATCATGGATACGATGCTTGTATGAACTTTATGCGCAATCGTGTTTTTGGACACTTAGTGAATGTAGAGAAGATGGCTTATAGAGAAATGAACTATAAGTCGAAGCTCATTGAATGGACACAGAAAAACAAAGTAACGGTTATTTTCGACGAAGTAAATACCTCTACCGATGAGAACGGAAATCCTGTCTTTCTAGCTCAAGTTATCATTGGTAACGTGCGTTGTGAAGAAGGAAAAGGCTTCACGAAGAAGGAAAGTCAGCAGAATGCTGCAAAGCAAACTTACCGACGAATAAGAAAAGAACCCAGTTTTGTAGAACTTATCCTTACTCAATCCGAAGCTGAAATAAAGACAGAAGAAACAGTAACAGAACCGCTTCTTACAGCTACATCCGAACCTATTGAGCAGAAAGAAGATGCTATGGCGAATGGTTCTCTTACGACAGAGCTTTTAGACGAAACTACAGGGAACTTAAATGACTCCGTAGAAAGCTCTATGGCAAGCGCTGAAGCCCTTATTACTGTTACAGACGAACAAACTAACACGCAAGAAGTTGCAGCTCATACAGAGCCTTAAAATGCGCCTTCTTTGCGTTTTTATAATGATAAATCCGATTAAAAGCCTTAATAAAGAATACTTTTAATCGGATTTGTTTTGCTATTGATCAAATAAGCTGAGTCAATAAAAACATTATTCTTTATTCAGTAAAAGCTTAGCTTTCGTATATGAATCTATTATCTTTTATCACATAAACGATGATGTTTAATAATAAAAAATAATTTATTTTTGATTTGTTTTTAATTTATTTTTAATCCAAAAATAAATTAAAAAGGCAAGCAAAAGATTACCTTTTATCACACAAAAAATAAACTATTACTACAGAAAAGATGATGTTTAGCAAAACGAATGATGATGTTTTATATAAGTCATTGATAATCAGATAGCATTGAATGTAGGATAAATAAAAAAGGGATTATCCATAAAAAAGTCCGTGTGAATAATTATCTTTGTGCGTATATTTTTTCTGTTATTCTGTAGTTTTCTTGCAGATCGTTGCGTCTAAAGGATAGAACAAAAACAAAGTGAAAATGGAAATTCAGCAAAACGAAAAGGACTTTGCCCAGCTAGTCCGAGAACATAAGACGACGATATACACAGTCTGCTATATGTTCTCGAAGGATGAGGACGAGGTAAACGATTTGTTTCAAGAGGTTTTGGTTAATCTTTGGAAAGGATTAGGAACCTTTAAAGGTGATAGCGATGTGAAAACATGGATTTATCGTGTGGCATTGAATACTTGTATTTCGCAAGATCGCAAGAAGAAACGTCAAAAGACGGTGCCACTTGCTATGGATGTTAATCCTTTTACCGACACCGATGCCGACTCGAAACAGGTGCAAGCACTCAATCATCGCATTAGCAAGCTACAACCATTCGACCGCGCTATTGTTCTGCTATGGCTTGAAAACATGAGCTATGAGGAAATAGGAACAGTGGTAGGAATATCTACTAAGAACGTTTCCGTCCGACTATTCCGTATCAAAGAACAACTAAAGCAGATGCAAGACTAAACCAATTACAGAACAATTAAAAAGATTTTTATTATGGAACAGCAAAATAATCAATTAGAAGAGATGCGCCAGCAGTTCGATATATTAAAGGGAAAGCTCAGTAATCAGCAGATGGTAACCAATACGATGATTCGTAAAGCGATGCTTAACAAGATGTCTTTTATGAAGAAATATACATGGATGTCGTATTTTGCATTGGCTTTTATTTACCTTTCATTTTATTTCTTGAGAGCGGTATTAGATCTTTCATGGTGGTTATATGGTTTCACTTGTTTCTTTATGACAGTGGATATCTTGTGTGATTACTACATAAATCGATACACCAGTGATGAATTTCTAAATGATAATCTTTTGGAAACAAGGGAACACATGGTTAAGCAGCATAAGTTAAGACGCCTTGTTATACTATCAGGTATGGTATTCTTGATGGTTTGGATGCCATGGTTCTTTTATGAAATGTATCAAGGTATCGTTGTAACAGATCCTGATCATAACTTATTCTTCTTTCAAATTATGGCTGTTGGTAGTAATATTGGTGGTATTGTTGGTTTGATAGTGGGATTATCTATCTACTTCAAGATGCAACGCATCAATAAGGAAATCATTGCTCAGATAGACGAACTGAAGAAAGGAGAATAAACTCTTAAAAATTAAGACTCCCTAATTTATTATATGAACTAGATAATAAATTAGGGAGTCTTATATTATTTTAGTCTATCAGATGATAGGCTTTTATTATTTTACTTACTCTGCGGATTAACGATTTTCTTAATATCGTTCAGCTTATTTAGTGCTTCTACGGGCGTAAGGTTATTGATATCCAAGCCTAAGATTTCATCGCGGATCTGCTCAAGGACGGGATCATCGAGCTGGAAGAACGAAAGTTGCATGCCCTCCCTACTCTGCTCTAGCTTGCCAATAGCTGCTTTTCCCGCACTGCCCACTTGTGCATTGTCGGCTTCAAGTTCGCTTAATATCACGTTAGCACGCTTTACAATACTGCGTGGCATACCTGCTATATCAGCTACATGAATACCAAAAGAGTGCTCACTCCCACCCTTTTCGAGCTTACGCAAGAAGATAATCTTACCGTTAACCTCCTTTACCGACACATTATAGTTTTTGATGCCGTGAAAGTTCTTTTCCATTTCGTTTAGCTCATGATAGTGAGTGGCAAAGAGCGTGCGGGCTTTTGCGCGTGGTTGTTCGTGTAGATACTCCACAATAGCCCATGCTATGCTGATACCATCATAAGTACTTGTGCCACGTCCTAGCTCGTCGAAGAGTACTAGGGAGCGTGGAGTTACGTTGTTAAGGATATTCGATGCCTCAGTCATCTCTACCATAAACGTACTCTCTCCCACCGAAATATTATCGCTAGCCCCTACTCGTGTGAAGATTTTATCTACTAGTCCCACTCTTGCCCGCTCTGCTGGAACGAAGCAACCAATCTGTGCTAGCAATACGATCAAGGCTGTTTGGCGTAACAAAGCCGATTTACCTGCCATATTAGGACCCGTTATCATCATGATTTGTTGGCGATCATTGTCGAGTAATACATCGTTAGGCACATATTGTTCGCCGAGTGGTAGCTGTGTTTCTATTACTGGATGGCGACCTTGTTTGATGTCTAACACCTCGCTATCGTCCACCACTGGGCGCACATAATGATGCTCTTCGGATGCACGAGTAAAGGATAGTAAGCAGTCGAGATGCGCCACAAGGTTGGCATTGATCTGTATTTGTGGGATAAACTCCTGCATATCGCGGATAAGCTCCATAAAGAGTTTACCTTCAAGGGCTAGTATTCGCTCATCAGCACCAAGGATTTTATCTTCGTATTCTTTTAGTTCTTGTGTGATATAACGTTCTGCTTGCGCTAGTGTTTGCTTACGAACCCACTCTTCTGGTACGTTGTCTTTAAATGTATTGCGCACCTCTAAATAGTAGCCAAACACATTATTGAAGCCCACTTTCAGAGAGTTTATCCCCGTGCGCTCGGCTTCTCGCTCTTGAATTTGGAGCAAATATTCTTTGCCATGATCGCGAATGGTACGCAGCTCGTCGAGCTCTTGGTTATAACCAAAGGCTATAATATCGCCTTTATTGGCAAGTTGTGGCGGATCGTTTTGTATCTCTTGTTCAATTCTATTTCGCAAACTTTCGCAGAGATTGAGCTGCTCCCCTATCCTATTAAGTACTTTATTTTCAGCATATAAGCAGGAAGTCTTTACAGGTTGGATAGCTTTCAGTGCGTTTTTAAGTTGTACTACCTCTCGTGGTGATACTCTTCCCACAGCTACTTTAGAGATGATACGCTCCAAATCGCCAATGCGATGGAACTGTTCGTTAATGGTATCGCGGAAGTCTTGGTGTTTGAAGAAGTATTCTACTACATCTAATCGCTCCTCAATAGGCTTCACGGTTTTGAGCGGAAACACCATCCATCGGCGCAACATTCTGCCTCCCATAGGAGTGATAGTGTTGTCAATGACATTGAGAAGCGATGTTCCTTCGTCGTTCATTGTTGAGACAAGCTCTAGCGATCGGATTGTGAAGCGATCCATACGCACATACTTCTCTTCTTCAATGCGTGTTAATGCCGTGATGTGTCGTATCTGGGTATGTTGTGTAAGTTCAAGATATTGCATAATAGCACCTGCCGCAATGATGCCATTGTGGAGATGATCGACACCAAAACCCTTTAGGTTTGCAGTGCCAAAGTGTTTCAAAAGTTTCTGATTAGCAGTTTGTTCGGTAAATACCCAATCGTCCATTTCAAAGGTACAGAGCTTTGTTCCGAAATGGGTTTCAAATTCTTTCTTGTAGGCTCTATCGTATAGTATTTCTTTAGGCGAGAAACTTCCAATGAGTTTCTCTACATAGTCGTAAGTGCCTTCACCAGTAAGAAACTCGCCAGTACTGATGTCTAGGAAGCTCACACCACATGCTTGTTTACCAAAATGAACAGCAGCGAGAAAGTTGTTCTCCTTATAGTTCAGCACGTTATCACCCATAGCCACACCGGGAGTAACAAGTTCGGTGATGCCACGCTTCACCATTTTGTCCATTGGTGATAAGCCTTTCTTACCCTTTAGCTCCTCGCGCTTTTTCTTGGGATCTTCTAATTGGTCGCAGATAGCTACTCGCTTGCCTGCACGAATGAGCTTAGGAAGATAGGTATCAAGGGCATGATGGGGGAAACCAGCCATAGCTATTTCGCCCGAATTACCACCATTGTTACGCTTAGTGAGGGTTATTCCGAGGACTTTTGCGGCATCAATAGCATCATCATGATAAGTCTCATAGAAGTCGCCACAGCGGAAAAGTAGGAGAGCATCAGGATGTTTAGCCTTCATGGAGAAGAATTGTTTCATCATGGGCGTCATGCCTTTTTCGTCTTTTGCCATTAATATTTGTCCTTTCTTATCGGTTAAGAATTATAAAATGTAAGATACAAAAATACAAAAATAGGGGAGAAAGAGCAAGTTTTTGGTTATTTTTGGTTAGCTGTTTGGTCTAAAATATAAGCATAATGTAAAACGATGCTCGCATCATTTCATACCGAAGATCGCATTTTTAGCGGTCTATTCCGAATGAAATGATGCGAGCATCGTGTTAATATTATAAGGGTATTTATGCCCCAATTTCTACTTCTTTTCCTTTTGATCGCCAAATAGCCCATGCGCCAAGTATGATCAGAGGGATGCTAAGTATTTGTCCCATGTCAATAGGTAAACCTGATTCGAATGCTACTTGTATCTCTTTGGTATATTCAATGGCAAAGCGGAACACAAAGATAAGGAAGATACACAAGCCGAAAAACAAGCCTGTTCCCACCTTCTTAGGGTTGCGTTTGTAGATAAAGAATATCAAACCAAAAAGAAATAGGTAAGCAAGGGCTTCGTAAAGTTGTCCTGGATGACGTGGGGAGCTATCTACTTTGTAGAAGATAAATGCCCAAGGCACATCGGTTATCTTACCGATAATCTCTGAATTCATAAGATTTCCTATGCGAATAAAACAGGCGGTAATGCCAGAACAAATGCCAAAGAAGTCGAGAACTACCCATGGCTTCATCTTATATCGTTTAATATAGAGGTATAATCCGAGTAATAGTCCTACTACACCTCCATGCGATGCAAGTCCTTGATACCCCACAAACTTCCATCCTCCATGCTCTAAAAAGCGGATAGGAACAATCATTTCAACAATATTTTTCGCTGAAGTAAGGAAATATTCAGGCTCATAAAAGAGACAATGTCCTAGACGTGCACCAAGCAAAATGCTGATAAAGACATAAAGGAAAAGTGGTTCGAACTTTTCTTGGCTGTACTTATGCTGCTTGTAAAGCCACTTCATCATGAAGTAACCCAATGCAAGTCCGATGAGCCAGCACATTCCATACCAGCGAATACCAAACCCTCCAAAGTTGAAGAGGTATTCACTAGGATTCCATGTGATGTATAATGGTAACATAGCTATTGCTTTTTGTTGTTAAATACTTGGGAAAGAGTGGGGTAGAGGGTTGCCTTCCTCACACTAATTGTTTGCTAAGAGCAGGTTATTATGTGCTTAAACGTTAAAGCGGAAGTGCATAATATCTCCGTCTTGCACCTCATATTCCTTGCCTTCAATGCTTAGTTTTCCAGCTTCGCGGATCTTTGCTTCAGAGCCATAGGTGATATAATCGTCGTATTTTATTACCTCGGCACGAATGAAACCTTTCTCAAAGTCGGTGTGGATAACGCCTGCACACTGTGGAGCTTTCCAACCTTTGTGGTAGGTCCAAGCCTTTACTTCCATCTCACCAGCGGTAATGAAGGTCTGAAGATTGAGCAGATGGTATGCTTTATTGATAAGTCTGTTCACACCACTTTCAGTTAATCCAAGCTCATCAAGAAACATTTTCTTATCCTCATAGCTCTCCAATGAGGCAATATCTTCCTCTGTTTTAGCCGCAATAATCATGGCTTCAGCACCTTCTTCGGCAGCAATAGCTTCTACTTTCTTACTATATTCGTTGCCCTCTTTTGCACTATTTTCATCTACATTACAAACGTAAAGTACTGGTTTGGTGGTCAATAGGAAGAGGTTATGTGCTGCATCTTGCTCTTCTTTACTATCGAAAGATACGCTACGAGCGTTCTTTCCTTGTTCTAATACTTCTTTATAAGCAGTAAGAACATTCATCAAAACCTTTGCGTCCTTATTTCCTGCTGCTGCCATTTTAGTAGTTTTAGCTAGCTGTCCCTCTACGGTTTCGAGGTCTTTGAGCTGCAACTCTGTGTCGATAATTTCTTTATCTTCTATCGGATTGACAGACATACCGCCTTCACGTACCACGTTATCATCGTCGAAACAGCGGATAACGTGAATGATAGCATCACATTCGCGGATGTTGCCGAGGAACTTATTGCCCAAGCCTTCACCTTTTGAAGCACCTTTTACAAGACCTGCGATGTCTACAATCTCACAAGTTGCTGGTACTATACGTCCTGGATGAATGATCTCTGCGAGCTTGTTGAGACGCTCATCAGGTACTGTTATCACACCTAAGTTTGGCTCAATTGTACAGAAAGGGAAATTAGCAGCCTGCGCTTTAGCACTGCTAAGACAGTTGAAAAGAGTAGATTTGCCCACGTTTGGCAAACCTACAATACCACATTTTAATGCCATATATCGTTTAAACGTTTATTTCTTTTGGTGCAAAAGTACATAATAATAATGACAAAAACTATTAAAGCACGATGATACTCGCTTTTTTTATCGTACTTTTGTATAACGTAGAGTCAAATTGCTCCATGACCCGAAAATAATCCTCCAAAAGGAGTGAGTCTCTCAGATTTAATTTGTATCTTTACCATGTCTATCGTTGGATTCTCTTGTTTTTTTGCAACACTAAGATAAGAGAAAATTCTAACATGGCAAAATCCCAAGCAACTTTTTGTTGCTCAGGTACTTAAAAAGTTTAATTTATAATAGTGTTGCGGAATTAAGGATAATAATAATTATTAAAGGAAATAAAATCTGATGTCAAAAGATACAAGTTTTATGTTAAAAGGGATAGCCATATTAATGATGGTTTTCCTACATTTATTTGATAGGGTAGATGTTGTTATAACACAAACAACTCCTCTTTTGTATATAGGGTCTATTCCTTTTGTTAATATTTTAACAAGAGCTTGTCCACCAGTACCATTTTTTTTAATTTTAAGTGGATATGGATTAGATTATATGTATGCGCAAGGTAGGGTAAGCTTAAAAAATCAATTACACAGATTATTAAAGCTTTATATATCATATTGGCTGGTATTATTTATTTTTGTAAGTATAGGTTCCATTGTATGTCCTAATCTTTATCCTGGAGATTTGTCTAAAGTTATAGGAAATATAACAAGTTATAATAGTTCTTATAATGCTGCTTCTTGGTTTCTTTTTCCGTATATGCTGTTAAATTTAACTTCTATTATAATATTTAGAATATTAGACAAGGTAAATAAATACTTCGCTATTATTTTGTTTTGTTTTATTTATTTGATGACTGCTTATATTTATAGTAGATATATTTCTATTGAGCAAAGTTATGATAGTGTTTTTGCTCATATTGTAGTTTATTTTGAATTGATGTTTAGTTTTGTTATAGGAGCATTATTGCATAGGCAAAATATTAAGGGTAAATTGTTTATAGGATTTTTAAAAGACAAAAATATTTTATTGATAGTTTGTTTATTAGTATTGGTATCTTTAAAATGTTTTATAAGAACGATGGCTTTTGATCCTTTTTATGGCTTTATTTTTATTTTTCTATTTATACATCTTAATATTAAAGGTGTCTTTAGGTCATTTTTATATTTTATGGGAAAGTATTCTATGGTGATTTGGTTAACACATACTTTTTTCTCTTCTTATCTTTTTCCTAAGTTTATTTATAGTTTTAATTATCCTTTGTTAATTTATGCGATCTTACTATTTGTTTCTATAAGTGTGTCTGTTCCTATAATGAAGTTGTCCCAATTAATAGCAAAGAAGTTAAGATTATAGATATATATTATGCTTAACGTATGATATTTATATGGTAAATAAATCTCCCCCCCTGTTTCTTATATCGTTTATAGATATAATAAATAGGGGGGATTAAGTGATAAAACTTGCTAATTAGTGTGCTTCTAACCAGTTGTTTCCCCATCCAGCATCGGCAACGAGGGGAACGTTGAGAGGGTAGGCGGCTTGCATTTCTTCGATAACGATGCGTTCCACTTTCTCTTTTTCTTCAGGGAATACAGAGAAGTTGAGTTCGTCGTGCACTTGAAGGATCATCTTAGAGCGAATATTTTCACGGCGGAAACGCTCCCAAATGCGTATCATTGCCACCTTTATAATGTCAGCTTCTGTACCTTGAATAGGGGCGTTAATGGCATTGCGTTCGGCAAATCCGCGCACTGTTCCATTCTTACTATTGATGTCGGAAAGGTAACGGCGGCGATTGAAGAGTGTCTCGGCATAACCCTTTTCACGTGCTGTTTGTTTGGCTTTTTCCATAAAGGCTTTCACGCTAGGGAAGGTTTTGAAGTAGCCTTCAATCAAGTCTTTAGCCTCTCCATTAGGTATTCCCATGCGCTGTGCCAAGCCATAAGTGGTGATGCCATAGATGATACCGAAGTTAGCTTGCTTTGCTTTCTTGCGCTGTGCATCGCTAACTTCTTCCATTGGAACATGCCATATCTTTGCAGCTGTTGCTCGATGAATATCGTGCCCACTACGGAATGCCTCCATCATGTTTTCATCTTGACTTAGATGTGCCATAATACGAAGTTCTATCTGGCTATAATCGGCTGAAAAAAACAAACACTTTGGTTCTGGAATAAAGCATTTTCTGATCTCCTTTCCATCGTCTGTTCGTACAGGAATATTTTGCAAATTGGGGTCGCTCGAAGATAAGCGTCCTGTAGCAGTAAGTGCTTGATTGAAGGAGGTATGGATATGACCTGTACGCTTATTGATAAGCTTTGGAAGCGCATCAATATAGGTGCTTAATAGCTTTTTAATACCTCTGTATTTTAAAATGTTACCTACGATAGGAGCAGAAGCTTCTAAACTCTGTAGTACTTCTTCAGAAGTAACATATTGTCCAGTCTTTGTTTTCTTCGGTTTCTCCATGATTTGCATCTTCCCGAAGAGAATATCGCCTACCTGTTTAGGGCTTGATATATTAAATTTCTCACCTGCTTGCTCATAGATAAGTGCTTCGTATTCATTCATACGGTCGGTGAAAATTTTTGAAGTTTCGGCTAATGCATCGGTGTCTAAGCAAACTCCGTTCATCTCCATATCAGCTAATACCCTAACAAGTGGCATCTCAATTTTCCAGAATAAATCTTCAGCATTTACCTCCTTGAGTTTTGGTTCAAGCACTTTATATAGCTGAAGCGTAATGTCAGCATCTTCTGAAGCATACTCATAGATGTCGGTAGGCGAGAGGTCGCGCATATTTTTCTGGTGCTTTCCTTTTGCTCCGATGAGTTCATCAATATGCACCGTTTTATAACCCAACAATGTTTCAGCCATATAGTCCATATTATGATGCAACTCAGGTTGGATAAGATAATGCGCAATCATTGTGTCGAACATCTTGCCTTTGATGTCAATGTCATATTGAGCAAGTACTTCATAATCGTATTTTATGTTCTGACCCACCTTTAAAATATTTTCGTTTTCATACAATGGTCTGAAAATATTTACGAATTTTTCTGCTTCCATACGATCGGATGGGATAGCAACATAAAACGCTTTCTTTTCCTCTATGGCAAAGCTTAGTCCCACTAATTCTGCCTGCATTGTATCGGTAGAAGTAGTTTCTGTGTCTAAACTTAAAACTTTAGATGTCAATAAAAAATCACAAAGTTTGCTAGCTTCTTCCTCATTATCAATGAGTTTATATTCGTGTTCTACTGTTTTAATGCTCTCAAAATTTGAAAATTTAGGAACATCTGGAGTGTCGGGCGTATTTTCGGCAAATAAATCGAGCTGATTATTCTTACTTTTAGACTTTTCTTTACCCTTCTTAACAAACTTATTCAGTAAGGTACGAAATTCTAGTTCGGTGAAGATTTCGCGCAGCTTCTCCTCATTTGGTTCTTCCAATTTTAATTCATCAAGTGAAACCTCAATAGGAACATCACGACGAATGGTTGCTAAGAACTTCGACATCTTAATATCGTGTATATGACTTTCCACCTTTTCGCGCAATTTTCCTTTGATTTCCCCAGTGCGTGCTAGCATTTCATCAATAGAGCCAAACTCATTGATTAGTTTAGCAGCAGTTTTCTCGCCCACGCCAGGACAGCCCGGAAAGTTGTCGGCAGAGTCGCCCATTAAGGCAAGGAGATCGACTACCTGTGCCGCACTTGGTATGCCATACTTCTCTTGTATCTGTGGTTCGCCCACTACTTCATAACCACCACCGTGCTGAGGACGATACATATAGATGTGATCACCAATGAGCTGACCGTAGTCTTTGTCAGGTGTGAGCATAAAAGTATCGATTCCATCGGCACCAAAGCGAGTTGCAAGTGTTCCAATTACATCGTCAGCCTCGAAGCCTTCAGCCTGTAATGTAGGAATGTGCATAGCTTCAAGGATCTCGCGAATGTAGGGAACAGCAGCCTTAATATCCTCTGGCGTGGCATCTCTTTGTGCTTTATACTCTGGGAAAGTCTCGTTGCGAAAGGTTTCACCAATATCGAATGCTACACCAATATGGGTGGGATTTTCCTTTGTAATTACCTCGTTGAGCGTATTGAAAAAGCCCATTATAGCCGATGTGTTTAGCCCTTTTGAATTTATACGTGGATTTTTGATAAAGGCATAGTATGACCGAAATATTAAAGCGTATGCGTCTATCAAGAAAAGTTTAGCCATAATTAAATGTATTTTAGGTGTAAAATTACTAATATCTTTCCATAATCTCCGATAAAATAACTAATTTTGTACATTATAATAATGTAAGAATGGATACGCTATCACTTATAAAACAACCCATAGAATCGGAATTAAGCGATTTTATCGAGCTTTTTAATTCATCGTTACACCATGACGATGGTCTTCTTTCACAGGTCTTACATCATATCAAGCAGCGTGGTGGTAAGCGTATGCGCCCTATTCTTATTTTGTTGATAGCTAAAAATTTTGGTCAAATTTCATCAGTTACTCAGCATGCAGCAGTGGGTTTAGAGTTGCTCCACACAGCCTCGTTGATACATGACGATGTAGTGGATGAGAGCAGCCAGCGGCGCGGTCAGGCTAGTGTAAACGCTTCATATAATAACAAAGTGGCTGTTTTAGTAGGCGATTATGTGCTCTCAACAGCCTTGTTACAAGTGAGTTACACTAATGCTAATCTTATAGTGAGATACCTTGCAGAGCTTGGTCAGACACTTAGTGATGGAGAAATACTACAACTTTCAAATATACAACGTGAGCAAATAACGGAAGAGGCTTATCTTCAAATTATAGCCCGTAAGACTGCTATTTTGTTTGAGATATGTGCAGCTATCGGTGCTGAGAGTGCTGGTGCATCTAAAGACGATGTAGCCTTGGCACGTGCTTTTGGTAAAGATTTGGGTATGATCTTCCAAATTCGCGATGATATTTTCGATTATTTCGACTCTGAGAAGGAAATAGGCAAGCCCACAGGCAATGATCTTACCGAGGGAAAGATAACGCTTCCTTTAATATATGCCCTTAATACTACTAAAAATGAGCAAATGATGGCGTTGGCACGTAAAGCAAAGGCTCTTACTATTACTGCTGATGAGATAACCGAACTGGTAGCTTTTACAAAGGAAAATGGTGGAGTGGAGTATGCAGAAAAGTGTATGAACGATTATCATGCAAAAGCAATGAGTTTTATAAATAATAAGGTTAGTGATCCTATTATTAAGCAGTCGCTCACAGCTTATCTCGATTATGTTATACAGAGAAATAAGTAGTTTTTGCTTTTTGTAAAAGCAAAATTGGCAAAACGGTATTAGGACGGTGCAGTATTGCATCGTCTTTTTTAGTGTATATACCTCGCATTATATACCCTTTAATAGGTGAAAGGTACGCTTTAAAGTAGAGAAATGTTATGTATTGATTATCAATAGGTTATGTTTTGTGTTTAAAAATAAATTATTTTTATATCAAAAATAATTTATTTATATATTAAAAATAAATTAAAAATCAAATCAAAACATAATCATTTAATGGATGAAAGGTTATATATTGCTCGATAGAAGGTAATGTTTTGCCTATTATTAGCTTATTTTTTCTAGTGTTTGGTAGGGATATTGCTTTTATTATTGGTTAGGGGTAGTGGTATGGTTCTTTTTATTTTATCTTTTTATGCTATAAAAAGTAAAAGCTACTTAGCAGGTAATCCCATTGATTATGAGGATGTTGCTAAGTAGCTTAAAGTGTCCTTTCTGTCTAACTGCGACAAAAAAAGGAAATGTTTTATGTCTTTATTTTAGAAGTATTTTATCTCACTTCCAAGGATCTCGCTTAGCAATAAGTTGGTTAAGCGGCTTGTTCCAAGGCGGAAGTAGTAATTGGTAGCCCACTTTTCGCCTAACACCTCTTTAAGGATGGTGTAGTAGATGATAGCGTCCATAGCACTATTGATGCCGCCAGAAGGCTTCAAACCTACCATAATACCTGTTTTATCGTAGTATTCCTTGATAGCCTGGCACATTACATAAACTGCTTCTGCGCTAGCACCGCCACCTTCTTTGCCCGTGCTAGTTTTGATAAAGTCGGCACCAGAGTACATAGATAGGAGAGAAGCAATCTTAATATCCTTTGCATTTCGTAGTACACCAGTTTCAAGGATCACCTTCATATCAGCATCGCCACATACTTCTTTTAGTTCGGAAATAGTATCGCAAACGGTCTCGTAGTCGCCTGAGAAGAAGCTACCAACAGGTAGAACGATGTCGATATTGGTAGCACCATCCTTTATAGCAAGCGAAGTTTCGATGGTTTTTACTTCTAGGAATGTTTGTGAAGAAGGGAAAGCACCACTTACATTAGCTACTTCCACGCCCTCTACTTCCAAGCTATCAGCTATTAGCTTAGTGAAGTTAGGGTAGGTACAGATAGCTGCAACGTGAGGAAGCTCTGGATAATCTTCGTTGAATTTATTGATTTTTTCTACCATTCCGAGTACTTTTTCCTCTGTATCAGTAACGCTTAGCGTGGTATATTCGATACTGCCAAATAGGAATTTCTTAACCTCTAAGTTGTTGTTTTCTGGTACTTTCTCTTCAATAATTTTCTTAACAGCCGCCTTTACTTCATCATCTGAGATTTCAAGGTTATACTGTGCGAGTGCTTGCTCGTACTTACTGCTATCTATTCTGCCAGCAGCTTTCTGCTTACGAATGTCTTTTGAGAATTCTTCTTTAATTGTTCCCATATTATTTTAGTTATGTTTATAAAGTTATTGTTTTATAAGTTGCTGTCTGAAAGACAGATTTTTTGTTTGTTTTTTACCGTTTCTAGGCTTTTATATCTCTTTTTCAGCCTTTTTAAAGGATTGCTTGTACTTGGCAGCTAGCTTTTATATGAGTAAGTAGAGGATTACTTTAATGCCTTTTCTTAGGTCTGGAGTTTTGGATTATTGCGGTGTCTGTCCTTATCGCGTGCTGTTTTCTTGTCAAAACTTTTCTGAAGCTCGGTAGTAAGATCTACTCCTGTTTGGTTGGCAAGACATATCAAAACCCACAGAATATCAGCCATTTCCTCGCCTATATTAGGCTTTTCGCCCTGTTTAAAACTTTGATCGCCATAGGTTCGAGCTATTGCACGTGCTAGCTCGCCTACCTCTTCGGTGAGGCAAGCCATATTGGTGAGTTCGCTAAAGTAGCGCACTCCATAGGTTTTTATCCACTGATCGACTGCTTTTTGAGCTTCTTCTATCGTCATAATTCTATTATGTAAATCCTTTTATTCCGCCATTACATACTATTAGTGCTAACAGAATAAAAAAAATAATAGTAATAATAGCCATATAGGTGATGAGTACTTTTATGGCTCGATTTCTTCTTTCTTTTACCATTTCTTTTTTCGTTAGAGTGGCGTTAGCACTCTTCGTATTATTCTTTGTTATGCGTATCCATGCAAATAGTAACAGGACCGTCATTGAGTAGTTCTACCTTCATATCGGCACCAAACTCGCCTCTGCCTACAGGAGATCCTAATAGGGTAGACAAGGTGTTGCAGAAATGCTCATAGAGTGGGATAGAAAGCTCGTGCTTGGCTGCATGAAGCCAGCTAGGGCGATTGCCCTTCTTGTAGCTTGCAAGTAGCGTAAACTGCGAAACAACGAGGATTTCGCCTCCTGCTTCGAGGATGCTTTTGTTCATAACACCAGCCTCGTCGTCGAAAATGCGTAAGCTAATGACTTTCTTTGCCAGCCAGTTGGCATCTTCTTGGGTGTCGTTATCTGCCACTCCTAATAGGATAAGGTAGCCTTTACCGATAGCCGATTTTAAATTGCCATTAATGGTTACAGAGGCTTTTGTTACACGTTGGATTACTATTCTCATGTTACAAATATACAAAATATTCTGTTATTCAGCCGTTAATGGATGAAAATAATTGAATATAAGTGTGGCCTTTGATTTGCCTATTATGTTTGTAAGTTCTTGAATATCAGTTGTTTTTATCTTCTGAACGGTCTTAAACTCCTTCAAAAGTGTTTCTTTTGTCTTTGTTCCTATGCCTTGAATATCGTCTAACTCGCTATGTAGCTGGTGTTTAGATCGTTTGTTGCGGTGGAACGAAATAGCATAGCGGTGGACTTCATCTTGTATCTGTGTAAGTGCTTTAAATAGTTCCGAGTCGGTTTTTAAGCCAATGGTTTGTGGCGGAAAGCCATAAAGTAGTTCGTTAGTGCGGTGTTTATTGTTCTTTGCGAGACCTGCAATAGGAATCTGAAGGTGGAGCTCGTCTTCAATAACAGCACGTACTACTTCCATTTGACCTTTACCACCGTCGGTAATGATGAGGTCGGGTAGGGGCGTACCCTCTTCTTGCATGCGGCTGTAACGGCGGCGTACCACCTCCTGCATAGAGGCGTAATCGTCGGGCCCTTCTACGGTTTTGATATTATATTTGCGATAATCTTTTTTTGAGGGTTTCATCTTTTTATATACAATGCAGCCCGCAACGGCATCAGTACCCGATATGTTTGAATTATCGAAGCACTCAATGGTATAAGGAAGTTTAGGTAGTTTTAGTTTGTCGCGAAGCTCGGTCATTAGGCGAGTTTGTTTCTGTTCTGGGTTGAGTTTCTCAGTCTGTTTTAGCCGATCAAACTTATATTGTTTAGCATTCATCTGCGATAGTTCTAGCAAATGGCGTTTATCACCCCGTTGAGGAATGAAGAAGTCGGCACCTTTTATCTTGAAATCAAGCTCAAAAGGCACAATAATTTCCTTAGCCTTACTCTTAAATCGCTCGCGTATTTCAGGAATGGCCTCGTTTAGTAGTTCTGCATCGCTTTCATCAAGCTTACGTTTATATTCATACGTAAAGCTTTGGTTTATGGCACCATTTGTAACGTGAATATAGTTGATAAAAGCATTTTTGTTTGCTTCGTCGTTATCAATTGAAAATACATCTACATCAGTAATGGTGTAAGATACTATCTCGCTCTTAGCTGCAAAGTTCTCAAGTGCAATAAACTTTTGCTTACATATTTCGGCTTCCTCAAACCGAAGCTCTTTGGCATATTGCTCCATTTGTTGGCGAAGTATGCGCTGTACATCACGTGTATTGCCTTTTAGTATCTCTTTTGCTTGTCGAATGTTTTCTTGATAGTCCTCGTAGGTTTGCTTATTTATGCAAGGTGCTCCACAGTTTCCGATATGATATTCCAAGCATGGTTTATATTTTCCTTTTAGAATGCCCTCTTTTGTTATAGGGAAACGGCAGGTGCGAGGCTTATAGGTTTTCTTGATAATAGCCAATATTGCGTACATAGAACTAATATGTGAGTAAGGACCAAAGAAGGTGCCGTACTTCTTGTTAATGGTACGCGTATTAAATATGCGCGGAAAATATTCATTGGTTACACAAATGCTAGGGTATGTTTTGCCGTCTTTTAGCAATACATTGTAACGAGGTTGGTACTGCTTGATGAGTTGATTCTCTATCAATAGCGCATCTTCCTCTGTATTAACTACTGAATATGAAATATCGAAAATCTTAGAAACAAGTATCTTTGTCTTGAAACGGTCTACCTCTTTGTGGAAATAAGAAGCTACTCTTCGCTTAAGGTTTTTAGCTTTCCCTATATAGATAATAGTGTGGCTCTCGTCATAGTATTGGTAGGTGCCGGGCTTCTCGGGCATACTTGCTACGATTGTCTTTAGATGCTCTAGGCGCTTCAAGTTTTCTTCTTTATTCATTTTGTGTAACTGCTTTGTTTATAACGGTTTTGGATCACTTTGTTTCACGTGGAACATTAACAGGGGTAGTGTTACACGGTGGTGTGCTGGGGGGACTTTGTGGCTGTATGGTTATCGCTAGTTGATTACTAAAGAAAAAAGGAACAACCTTTGAAAGTTGCTCCTTTTCGTTTTCTTTTTTTCTTAGCACGGTTTGAAGTGCTATTTCTCTTAAATTAGTTAGAATTGGAGCAGTGATGAAATTTCTACATCCGCATCAAACTGTGATCTGCATTCAGGAAACTCTTTTGCTAATTCTATGATGAAGTTGCAATAGACTTTCTTCGGGTTGAACTTCTTGACTAGCTTGCAAGCAGCCTTCATAGTGCCACCAGTAGCAAGAAGATCATCGTGAAGAAGAATGATGTCATCTTCGCTAATGGCATCCTTATGGATCTCAATAGTATCGGTGCCATATTCTTTTGCATAAGTTTCTTGCACGGTTTCGCAAGGCAATTTACCTGGTTTACGGCATAGGATGACACCAGCCCCAAGACGCTCGGCGAGGGCAGAAGACATAACAAAGCCACGACTTTCGATACCTACGATCTTGGTAATGCCTTTGTCTTTGTAGAGTTCATACATCTCATCGGTGATTTCTCTCAATGCCTCAGGCGATTTGAAAAGCGTTGTTACATCGCGGAAGTTGACTCCCTTGATAGGCCAATCTGGGATGCATCTCAGGTTGTCGAGTAATAGTTGTTTGTTCATTACTATATCTTAAAATTTTATCTTATTTACTTTTTTATTATATATAAACTATCGAAGTGTGGTGATTTTATGTATTGGTAGCTTGTTTTTTTATCGTCCCATCAGTACTAGTAATACATTAATATCATTAGGACTAACACCCGGTATACGACTTGCTTGTGCCAATGTCTCGGGCTGAATGCGTTCTAGTTTTTGTCTACACTCGGTGGAAAGATCGTGAATTTCGCTGTAATTGAAATGTCCTTTGATCTTCATATTTTCTAAACGGTGCATTTTTTCGGCAAAAATACGTTCACGTTCGATGTAGCCTTTATATTTCATTTTGATCTCGGTGGCTTCGGCTATTTCCTCTTTTCGGTTAGGACTTGCCTCGATAGTTTCTTTAAGCTGAGGAAGAACTTCACTTAAATTGTTGATAGAAACATTTGGACGACCGATTAAATCGATAAGTTTTGTGGTTCCTTTAATAGGGGATGAACCTATTTTTTCTAGTAATCCGTTCACCTGTTCAGGTTTTACCGATATGTTATTAAAGAAAGTTTCTATGCGATTAATATTTTCTTTTTTCTGTAACCACCAGTCGTAGCGATCGCGTTTTGCCACACTTAAGGCGTATGCTTTTTCTGTTAATCGTGCGTCTGCATCGTCTTGACGAAGAAGAATGCGATATTCTGCACGAGAAGTAAACATGCGATAAGGCTCATCAACCCCCTTTGTGGTGAGATCGTCAATGAGAACTCCGATGTAACTTTCGTCTCTATTCATTATAAATGGTTGATTATCAGTGCATAAGCGTGCAGCATTGATACCTGCAACCATACCTTGACCACCTGCTTCTTCGTAACCAGTCGTACCATTAACTTGTCCCGCAAAGAACAGACCTTCAACGATTTTCGACTCCAGAGAAGGTTTTAATTGGGTAGGATCGAAGTAATCATACTCTATTGCATATCCCGGTCGGTAAATCTTTGCATCACGTAGGGCAGGGATCTTATGGATAGCTTCTAGCTGAACATCCCATGGCATACTAGAAGAAAAGCCATTAAGATACATCTCGTTAGTATTAACTCCCTCTGGTTCAAGGAATAAAGGGTGAGATTGTTTGTCAGGGAAAGTAACAAGTTTGGTTTCTATAGAAGGGCAATAGCGTGGGCCTGTGCTTTGGATTTGACCATTGAACAGGGGCGATTCTGATAGACTATTGCGTAGCGTTTCATGAACTTCCTCGTTGGTATTGAATGTCCAGCAGGGTAGTTGGGGTAGGGAACGCTGTGCTCCGAAGAATGAAAATTGATGGTAATCGCACTCTCCCGGCTGTTCTTCTGTATCCTCAAAATGTACCGAACGTTTGTCTATACGCACAGGAGTGCCTGTTTTCATACGCGCAACGGTGATGCCTAAGCGAGTGATACTTTCTGAAAAATTGTGTACGGCAGGCTCGGATATGCGACCACCTGCTACTTGTTTCTTGCCAATATGCATCAATCCATTGAGGAAAGTACCTGCAGTGATGATGACAGTACGTGCATACACATCAATGCCCCATATCGTTCTTACACCGATAACGCGTTGTTCGGTTTCGGCAGAAGCATCGTTTTGCTCTACAAGAAGTTCTTCGGCTTGATCTTGAAATATATCAAGATGATCGGTTTTATCGAGCGTTTCTCTCCAAAAATTGATAAATAGCTGGCGATCACACTGTGCTCTCGGACTCCAAACGGCTGGTCCTTTCGAGCGGTTTAGCATGCGAAATTGAATAGCAGAGGCATCTGTAACGAGTCCCATATGTCCTCCTAGCGCATCAATCTCTCGTACTATCTGCCCTTTTGCAATACCACCTACAGCAGGATTGCAGCTCATTTGGGCTATTTTATTCATGTCCATTGTTAGCAAACAGGTCTTTGCACCTATGTTTGCAGCAGCAGTTGCAGCCTCACAGCCAGCATGTCCGCCACCTATTACAAGAACATCATACTTGAATACCATTGTTTATACTTTTTCTAATTCTCTGCAAAAGTAGGAAATTTAATCTGATTTCTTTTGTTTTCGCTTGGGTTAATCACTAAAATATAGTACTTTTGTGCAGGTTTTTGCACATGAATATACCGAAATGTTGGTATGGCTATAGCTGTTTCGGCATTCCATTCTTGTGTATATATATGAACGATCGCATTTAATGCGTTCTGCAATGTAGGTTTCCACTGTGAAGGATGAAGAAAATTCTAATAAATTAAATAAAATCAAAATCAATTCATTTATGTGGTTAATTAATTCACCAATTGGAAGAAAAGTGATGATGGCTGTAACAGGTTTCGCACTTATTCTATTCTTAACATTCCACCTTTGTATGAATGTTGTTGCTTTCTTCTCAGGCGAAGGCTATAACATGGTGTGTGAATTTTTAGGTTCTAACTGGTACGCAGTTGCAGGAACAGCGGGTCTTGGAGCTTTGGCTGTTGCGCATATCGTGTATGCTTTTATCTTAACAGCACAGAATAGACGTGCTCGTGGTAATGAGCGTTATGCTGTAACAAGCCGTCGTCCTGAAGTTAGTTGGGCTAGTCAGAACATGTTAGTATTAGGGTTGATCGTCTTTATCGGTCTTGCTTTGCACCTTTACAATTTCTGGGCACACATGATGTTTGCAGAGTTGGCTCATATAGAGGTTGCTTATAGCCCTGCTGATGGCTTTGCATGGATCAAGGATACCTTTTCTAACCCAGTGTTCTCTATCCTTTACCTCATTTGGATGGTTGCAATTTGGTTTCACCTTTCTCATGGCTTTTGGTCATCAATGCAGACCTTTGGCTGGAGTGGTAAAGTTTGGTTGAAGCGTTGGCAGTGTATCGGTTTGGTTTATGTAACCATAATGATGGCTATCTTTGTTTTCTTAGTACTTGCTTTTTGGTTAGGTTTTGCTCCTAGCTTGTAATTTAATATGGTACTAAATTATACCTAAGATCAATATAAAAGAAAATTAAAACTTGAAATAAGATTATGACTAATCAAATAAATTCAAGGATTCCTGAGGGCCCAGTGGCCGAAAAATGGACCAATTATAAGGCTCACCAGCGCTTGGTGAACCCAAAAAACAAATTAAAGCTAGATGTTATTGTAGTAGGTACTGGTCTTGCTGGTGCTTCAGCTGCAGCATCTCTTGGTGAGATGGGCTTTAATGTTTATAACTTCTGTATTCAAGATTCACCCCGTCGTGCACACTCTATTGCTGCACAAGGTGGTATCAATGCAGCCAAGAATTACCAGAACGACGGCGACTCTATCTACCGTTTGTTCTACGATACTGTAAAGGGTGGCGACTATCGTGCTCGTGAGGCTAACGTGTATCGTTTAGCTGAAGTATCAAATGATATTATCGATCAGTGTGTAGCACAGGGAGTTCCTTTTGCTCGTGAATACGGTGGTATGTTGGCAAACCGTTCTTTTGGTGGTGCACAGGTTAGCCGTACTTTCTATGCTAAGGGTCAAACAGGTCAGCAGTTATTGCTTGGTGCTTACTCTTCTTTGAGTGCTCAAGTACAAACTGGTAAGGTTAAGCTATATACTCGTTATGAGATGGAAGATGTAGTCATCGTTAATGGTGCTGCACGTGGTATCATTGCTAAGAATCTTATAACAGGTAAATTGGAGCGTTTCTCAGCAAATGCTGTTGTTATTGCTACTGGTGGTTATGGCAATGCATACTTCCTTTCTACAAATGCTATGGGCTGTAACTGTACAGCTGCTATTCAATGTTTCCGTAAGGGAGCTTGGATGGCTAACCCATCATACGTTCAGATCCACCCAACTTGTATCCCTGTTCATGGTGATAAGCAAAGTAAGTTGACCCTTATGTCAGAGTCTTTGCGTAACGATGGTCGTATTTGGGTGCCTAAGAAGCTAGAAGATGCTAAGGCTATCCAAGCTGGTACAAAGCAAGGAAGTGATATTCCTGAAGAGGATCGTGATTATTACTTGGAGCGTCGTTATCCTGCTTTCGGTAACTTGGTGCCTCGTGATGTTGCTTCACGTGCTGCTAAGGAGCGTTGTGATAAGGGATTTGGTGTTAATAACACTGGTTTGGCTGTATTCTTGGATTTCTCTGAGTCTATTGAGCGTCTTGGTCTTGATGTTGTTTTACAGCGTTATGGCAACTTGTTCGATATGTATGAGGAGATTACTGATGTTAATCCAGGTGAAGTAGCTAACGAAATCAATGGTGTTAAGTACTACAACCCAATGATGATCTATCCTGCTATCCACTATACTATGGGTGGTATTTGGGTTGATTATGAATTGATGACTTCTATAAAGGGCTTGTTTGCTATCGGTGAATGTAACTTCTCTGACCACGGAGCTAACCGTTTGGGAGCTTCAGCGTTGATGCAAGGTCTTGCTGATGGTTATTTCGTTCTACCTTATACTATTCAAAACTACTTGGCTGATCAGGCTCTTTGGGGACATCTTTCTACCGATCTTCCTGAATTTGAAGAGGCAGAAAAGAAGGTTGCAGCAGAGATGGATCGCTTATTGAATATCAAGGGTAAGCGTTCTGTCGACTCTATTCACAAGGAGCTAGGTCATATTATGTGGGAACACGTTGGTATGGGTCGTACAGCAGAGGGCTTGCGCGAAGGTCTTGAGAAGATGAAAGCTTTGCGCAAGGAGTTCGATACAAACCTATTCGTTCCTGGAACAGCAGAAGGTTTGAATGTAGAGCTTGATAAAGCTATCCACCTTCGCGACTTTATCCTTATGGGTGAGCTAGTTGCCAACGATGCTCTTTCACGTAATGAAAGCTGCGGTGGACACTTCCGCGAGGAGTATCAGACCGAAGAAGGTGAAGCTAAGCGCGACGATGAGCACTTCTTCTATGTAGGTTGTTGGGAATATCAGGGTAATGACGACACAGCTCCTGTACTCCTAAAGGAGAACCTAGAGTATGAAGCAATTAAGGTACAAACACGTAATTACAAGAACTAATCATGGCTAAGACAGTATCATTCACATTGAAATATTGGCGTCAGAATGGTCCACAAGCAAAGGGACACTTTGATACCCGTGAGATGAAGAACATTCCTGACGATACTTCGTTCCTCGAAATGCTCGATATTCTTAACGAAGAACTTATCAACGATGGTCAAGAACCTTTCGTATTCGATCACGACTGCCGCGAAGGTATCTGCGGTATGTGCTCGCTTTACATCAATGGTCATCCTCATGGCCCTGCTACAGGTGCAACAACTTGTCAGCTATACATGCGCCGTTTCAACGATGGCGATGTTATTACCGTTGAGCCTTGGCGTTCAGCAGCCTTCCCAGTAATCAAGGACTGTATGGTAGATCGTACTGCTTTCGACTCTATTATGCAAGCAGGCGGTTACACTACAGTACGCACAGGTCAGGCACAAGATGCTAATGCTATCTTGATCCCTAAGCAAGATGCTGATGAAGCTATGGATTGCGCTTCATGTATCGGTTGTGGTGCGTGTGTTGCTGCTTGTAAGAACGGTTCAGCTATGCTCTTCGTTTCATCTAAGGTAAGCCAACTTGCACTTCTTCCTCAGGGCAAACCAGAGGCTGCTAAGCGTGCTAAGGCTATGATTGCAAAGATGGAAGAAGTAGGTTTTGGTAACTGTACCAATACTCGTGCTTGTGAGGCAGAGTGTCCAAAGAACGAGTCTATCGCTAATATCGCTCGTCTAAACCGCGAGTTTATCAAAGCTAAGTTAGCTGATTAATTCTCTATTCTTGCATTAAAAGAGAAGCTTTAAGCCTCTTTTAACTATAAGATTTATCCCACAGTTTGTATCAGGCTGTGGGATATTTTTATATATATTACTATATTTTTTCAATCTATTCAGCCACTATTGTGTGTTTTTTTACTACTTTTGTACAGTTACAAGAAGAATAAATAAATAACACATAGTGCAATGGCCGACAATAAACTTTCAGAGAATAACATATCAACACAGGTAGAAACCATTGAAAAGGTTGCTTATTCTTCCTATCATAATTTTCCTTCTAAAGGTATTTTTCTTTTTATAAAGGCAGTTAAGGACGATAAAACCGTTGTTTTAAAAACCTTAAAAGCAGAGTACCGCGATCGTATTGCATTGCGTAATGCTTTAAAAAAGGAGTTTAAAACTTGTATGAACCTTAGCCATCCCAACGTTGTTCGATACAATCGGCTTGTAGAAACCGATGAATATGGTATTTGCATTGAACTAGAATATGTTGAGGGAATGACCCTAAAGTCGTACTTATTGGAAGGACATATTGACGATGACAAGATAGCGCTTGTTAACCAAATAGCCTCTGCTTTGCAGTATGTGCATAGCCAAGGCGTTATCCATCGTAACCTTAACACATCGAACATCATCATTGCTAAACAGGGAAATATAGCCAAAATCACCGATTTTGGTGTCCTAACAGTTGAAGAACTCAAGCCTAGTTCTGATGCTATGCGCTTTATTGCTCCCGAACTAAAGGACGAGACGATGTCTGCCGATGCTTCTGCCGATATTTATTCTCTAGGAACAATTATGAAGTCAATGGGCTTAACACTTGCATATAGCGAGCATATTAAGCGTTGTTGTGCCTTTAAGCGTAGCGAGCGTTACACGGATATAGATGAATTTCTTGCCGATTTCAACAATGAAAAATCATCTATTTCTATGCCTAAGATTAGCGTAGGGATAATAAAAATTCTTGGAATAGCTATCGTCTTTGTTGGAATTATTGCGGCTATCTTCCTTTTTAAGGATACCATTGCCAACCAGTTTAGTAAGCTAAATCCTTCCGCACTCTTTACGAGCGATGAAGGGAAAGCTACAGCCGACACAGCTAAAGTTGAGGAAATAGCCAAAGACTCTGTTGCGGTAGACGCTGCACCAGCTGTTGGAAAATTGGCTTTTTTAAATACTATGAAGCCTGCCTTATACAAGGACTTAGACGGTATTTTCGCTAAATTCGAAGGAAAAGCTATGGATATTACTACTAAAACCAAGCTCAACGCACGCATCAAAGCCTATTATAAGGGACTGATTGCTGCCAACGATACGCTTAATAATGAGCAACGTTTAGCGCTTGACAATGTTTTTGGCGAATATGTGAAAGCTAAGAAAGCTGCACTGAAATAATGCTAAATACCCCATAATACACATTTAGTGCCTTACCTATATCCCTATTTTGGGGAATAGTTAAGGCACAAATTGTTTCTAAACAGTCCTTCTTTATCACTTGTTTTCTATATTTATAACATCTTAATAATGAGCATTATACACCCTAACTGCGACAAAACAAGGAAATTTATTACAGCACATCTCACCGATAATATTCGCACACTTGCCCTCAAGGCTAGCAGCAACAAAGATATTGATCTTCCCTTTGCGCTCAACCAAATTTCTGGGTGGCAAAAGGCACGTACCAAACTCCCTTCATGGGCAGCTACTGAAGGGCTTATTTATCCTCCACATCTTTCTATGGAGCAATGCTCTAGTGAGTCTACAGCCCTCTATAAAGCTCGCCTTGTCCAGCGACTTATGAGCAATTCCTCTAACTCCTTACCTCCACAAGCCACCTCCCTCATTGATCTAACAGGTGGTTTCGGTGTCGATTTTTCCTTTATGGCACGTGCTTTTGATAAGGCAGTATATGTTGAACAGCAAGAAAAACTATGCCTCGTTGCCCAAAATAACTTCCCTTTGTTCGGTTACGAGCATACCGATATTCAAATCGTGAATGGCGACGGCATTAGTTATCTTCATCAAACTGAAGCTGCCACTATTATCTTTCTTGATCCTGCTCGCCGTGATGATTGTGGTGGTAAAACTGTTTTTATCGCTGATTGCACCCCTGATGTGCTTTCTGTTGAGGCTGAATTGCTCTCAAAATCACAATACCTTGTCCTTAAACTTTCGCCTATGCTCGACTGGCATAAAGCGGTGGACGATCTCAACCAGCTAGGCAATGTGGTGCGCGAGGTGCATATCCTTTCTGTAAAAAACGAGTGTAAAGAACTCCTCCTTGTGCTACAAGCCGAAGAAAAAGCTAATTTCTCAAACACAGAAAACTCTCCTCTAAGGCTCTTTTGTGTGAATGATGACCAATTAGTCAGTTTTCCTTTCCGTGCGTCTCAAACGGCAAATATACGCGTTTTCATCGATGATTTAGCCCCCGATATGTATCTTTACGAGCCTAATGCCTCTTTGATGAAAGCAGGATGTTTCGGTGTTATTACGCAGCAATACCCCGTTTCTGCCCTTGCTCCAAACTCCCATCTCTTTATTTCCACCAATGAAATTGCTGATTTCCCCGGACGTTCGTTCCAAATTTCTGCCATTTCATCGATGAATAAAAAGGAATTGAAGCGCATTTTAGCTGATATTACTCAGGCAAACATTGCCGTTCGTAACTTCCCTCTCTCTGTTGCCAATCTTCGTAAACGCTTAAAGCTACGTGACGGTGGTACCTGTTATCTCTTTGCTACTACCTTGCTGAATGGCGAACATACCTTATTGCGATGTGTAAAAATAGGCAATAAATAGCAATGGCTTACCTTTAAGAAGGTAAAATATCACCGTTTATACATTAAAAGATAACCTATTGTATATCAATATGTTATCTTTCGAATTGAAAAATAATTTATTTTTAATCTATTTTTAATTTAATTTTGTATTAAAAATAATTTATTTTTTAATACAAAAGATCATCAATAGCATAAAGAAAGGTGCTCTTTCATCAAAGTGAAGAGCACCTTTTGCTATTTTATAGCTTATTTTTGGTTTACTTACTACAGCTAAAGTTAGTGGTGAGCAAGACTTTGAATATCGCGTAAGGTAACATTTCCCATAAGGTTAATGATAGAAACTTCACCTTTCTCTATGCTTAGCAGCGAGTATTCGTGTTTGCCATTGCCGTATTTTTTCTCATAAATAGTAACCTGTTCCCCATTATTTTTTACCTTCATAGCTACATTGTACTTTTGGGTTTTATATATTGTTTGAGCTGTTCGGATAATACTTGGAATGAGAGAAGAGCGTTCACACGACAAGATACGTAAGTAGTCGAGGCGTGAAGCTATCTTGCTAATATCCTTATCGCCCACTTTTACATCACCCATTAGCTGCATCATAGAGCGTGAGATATAAACGGTGGTAACTTTATCAGCATCATCATACCGATCGAATAGGGCTTTTTGCCCATACGATAACGCACTTATGAGGGTAAATAGTAGTAATAATATAGTTTTTTTCATTGCTATTCGGTTTTATTTTCGTTGTTTAATTGTGTTGCTTCTAGTCCCTTGTTAATGCTTTGGGCAAACTTCTTGAGTGCCCACCGAGTCTTTGCATACGCATCTTTAGGGTGTCGATAAGTGTCTTGAGGATTGTTGATTACTTCGCCATATTGCAGTTCTTCTTTTTGCTGTTGTTGCTGATAAATGCCTATTCCTATTACAAAGAGCAAGGTCATAGATGCTGCTACCCCCACTATCCATCGTAGGTTTACCAGTTTCTGACTCCGTTTTGTAGATAGTTCTAGTCGGTTCCATTGGTTAATCTGTTGTTCCAAACGGTGTTCTAAGTCGTTCGGAGTCGTTGTTTTTGACCTGACAAGACCCTCAAACATTACCCGCTCGAATGCTAATTCGGGTGCAATGTCCTTGCTGCTGAAGTAGTCCTTCAGCACGCGCTCTTCTGCTTCTGTAGTTTTACCCTCGTAGAAGCGATCGAGTAGTAGTCTTATTTCGTCTGTTGTTTTCATTTTAATTCTCAATTTTTCAATCCGCTATTCTCAATTTTCAATTTTCAATTCTCAATTAAAAGTTGTCTCACTCGCTTTCTAGCCCTACTCAGAATAGAGCGAATATTTACTTCAGAAAGTTCCATTTCATCGCTTATTTCGGCATAAGAACGATCTTCTATATCCCTCATCATCATTACTTTGCCTTGCGGATCAGGCAGATTTGAGATGAGTTGCAGTAGGCGTTTGTATTGATCGGAGGCATCTATCGTGCGTGGTAAGTCGGTTTCTGTAGATAAAGGATAGTCTTCCACAGGTTTTTGGCTCATTGCCATTTTGTTAGACCGCAGTTGATCCATAAAAATATGGCGTAAAACTCCCACGCTATACGTTAGTACATGCTCCACCTTATCTAGGCTATTGCGCTTTGTCCATAGCCTTAGATAGGTTTCTTGCACTAAGTCTTCTGCTCGTTGTACATCGTGTGTTAAGCGAAAAGCAATGTTGTACAACTGGTTAGAGCAGGGCAAGAAGAGCTGTTTAAACTGCGTTACGTCCATCCTATTTCTACTTTTTCGGCTTTGTGTTGATATTGCCTTTGCCAGCAATGTCTACTAGTTTGTTTACCATCTCAGGGGTTATGTTACACTTGATGATTACCATGCTACATTCTTTTGGTTCTGCATCGAGTACTACAACTTCCTTTACGCGGTCGTCTTTCATTTTTAGCATAACGAGCGTGCGTTCGCGTTCGCCACGTGTGCTTATGAGTTCGTGGTAACCTGTGGTGTTCAGCATTTCGGCTTTCTTTAAGAAGTTTTTTCGTACATCATCGTTACACTCTTCTAAGTTCATTATTCTGATAGAGTGAATATGGTTGAGTATCATACGTGTCTCGGTATCCATATCCCCGATAAGCCTTGTTCCTGCAACCACTAATCGTGGTATAAAGACATTTTCTACACCTTTAATATTCTTAAAAGCACGGTAAAGGCTGTGTGCCGATTGCGCCCAACTTGCTTGCCAAGCGAGCGCAATAAGTATAGATAAGATAGCTTTCTTCATAGATGTGTAGGGGTTTTTCTTATTCTGTCAATTTCTTTAAAGCCTCTGGAGTGATGCTACCATCTATGCAAACAAGGCTACATTCATCTTTCTCAACAGCAATGATGAGTACGCTCTTAACGATATTATCCACTGTTTTTACTAAGATATGTGCCTTTTCATCGCCATCGTTAGCCTTTACAAAGTCCTCATATCCATCTGTTTTTAATCTTTTTACAGCTTTCAAAAACTTATTTTTAACGGCTGGAGTAATCTTTCCAATACTTAATACTTGTAGCTGATCAATGTTTTCAGCTATATCCTTGTCGATCTGAATGTTGTCAGTATTAATTCCTAACTTCATCAAATTCTTAGGAATATTGACTACGCTAACATTCTTTTCGTTTTTGAATTGCTCAATCACTTGGCTTACTGTTTGTGCTTGTGCAGCACCAACGCAAGCTATAAAAACTGCTACTGTAAGAAGAAACTTTTTCATATTCATTTTAGTTTGATAGATTAATATTTTGTTAGTTCTTATTAGTATAGTCGCAAAATAAATATTTTTGTGGCAGAAAAACGAAAAAAATATTGGTAAAGGGTAAAAAAATATCTCTACGAGTGGGTATCGTTTTATAACGGGATACCCACTCGTAGAGATAAAGCTAGCCATATTTCTATGGAAAATTAAAGGTCGAAGAGGTTGGGTTGCATAGGGTTGGCTGCTTGATAATTGCGCCCTAGGTGGTCGTAAGCCAATTGGGTAGCAACACGCCCGCGAGGTGTTCGCTTAATAAATCCTTCCATAATGAGGAAAGGCTCATACACTTCTTCCACCGTACCACTGTCTTCTCCTATGGCAGTAGCAATGGTCGAAACGCCCACTGGACCACCTCTAAACTTATCAATGATAGTCAGTAGTATTTTATTGTCGATTTCATCGAGACCGTATTGGTCTATGTTGAGTGCTTGGAGCGACATAGTTGCTATCTCTGGTGTGATGGTTCCGTTACCTTTCACTTGTGCAAAGTCGCGCACACGGCGAAGCAATGAGTTACAAATACGTGGTGTCCCGCGAGAGCGGAGGGCTATTTCTGCAGCCGCTTCGTCTATAATAGGCACTTTCAGTAGTGCTGCTGAGCGTTTGATAATGCGCTGAATAGTTGCGGTATCATAATACTCTAGGTGCATGTTAATACCGAAACGCGCACGCAATGGAGCTGTTAGCAGACCGCTACGGGTGGTGGCTCCTACTAGGGTGAATGGGTTAAGATCTATCTGAATGCTGCGTGCCGATGGTCCTTTATCTATCATAATATCAATGCGATAATCTTCCATAGCTGAGTAAAGGTATTCCTCTACAACGGGCGATAATCGGTGGATCTCGTCAATAAAAAGAACATCGTTAGGCTCAAGACTTGTTAGGATGCCAGCCAAATCGCCCGGTTTGTCAAGGACAGGGCCTGAGGTTATTTTGAAACCCACGCCCAATTCGTTGGCAATAATGTTGCTAAGGGTGGTTTTTCCAAGTCCAGGAGGACCGTGAAGGAGGGTATGGTCGAGTGGTTCACCTCTGTATTTAGCAGCCTCAACAAACACGTTAAGATTTTCAACGACCTTTGCTTGACCGCTGAAATCATCAAATTTTAATGGGCGAAGGGCGTTCTCAAAGTCCTTTTCTGCCGATTGTAATCGTTCTTCTCTTATATCAAAATCTTCAGACATCTTTATTCTTCTATGCTGTTTATCTTATGCAAAGATAATACAAATGAGTATAATACAAGCTTGCTTGAGTATTATCGAGTGCAATTTATCTTATGCAAAGATAAGATAAACGTTGTGATTGAGGAAATCGTTAATCGTCTTTTTGTTTATCGCTAAATACCGAGATAAAGATAAAAGGTTTATTCCTCTTATATTAAATAGTAAATGAAATTAAAATGATATATACAAAATCACGTGCAAATATGGAAATAATTATCTAATTTTGCATACAATTATACAACGTTTTAAAAGACATTAGCCGTGAGTATTAGTAAGAAACAATTGTATCGAGAGATTATTGATTACGTAATGATTGCCGTAGGTATGGTATCATACGCAATCGGGTGGACTATTTTCTTGTTGCCAAACAACATAGGAAATGGTGGTGTGGCAGGTCTTGCATCTATTATTTATTGGGGTACAGGCACACCTATTACGGTAACATACTTTGGTATGAACGTAATTTTGTTGGCGATCGCACTCAAAGTTTTGGGTTGGCGTTTCTGTGTTCGTACGGTGTATGGTGTGATAACGCTTACTGTTGCAGTGGGTGTGATGCGTACAGCTTTCCCAAATCCTATGATCTTACACTCTCAGCCGTTTATGGTAACCATTATAGGTGGTATCTTTTGCGGTCTTGGTGTAGGTTTTGGACTAGCTTATAACGGAAGCTCTGGTGGATCGGATATTGTTGCTGCTGTGGTGAACAAATATCGCGACATATCGCTAGGGCGTGTTATTTTGCTTTGCGACATCATTATCGTATCGCTTAGCTACTTTGTTCTGCACAGTTGGGAGCAAGTAATTTATGGTTATGTAACGCTGTTTACGATCTCGTTTGTTGTCGATCAGGTAGTGAACGTAGGACGTCAGTCGGTGCAATTCCTCATCATTTCCGAGCGCTATGAAGAAATTTGCGAAGCAATTATCGGTGGTACTCATCCAAGAGGTTGTACCCTTCTTGATGCACAAGGTTATTACACAGGTCATGAAACAAAGATTATCCTTACCGTAGCGCGTAAGCGTGAGGCACCTATGTTGTATCGTTTGATCGATGAAATAGACCCTAACGCCTTCATAACACTGAATCGTGTAAGTGGTGTTTATGGTAATGGCTTTGATCGTCTAAAGGTAAAACGCAAAAAACAAGGTGCTAGAATGCAGGGATTAGCTGCGCCTATAGCCAAAGAAGAGAACTTAATGGAGGTTTAAACCTTCATTAAGTGATAACTGAAAAATCTAAAATACTAATAGTCGAAGTATGTTAAGACTACTACTACAATTGTGGTGGACACAGAAAAAGCGTACCTTTGATTGGAAGAAACTAGGCATTTTGGTCTATTTCTTCCTATGTTTTATGGCAGTGATAGGTGCTTTTCTTTGGGGATTTGGTACCAATTTCTCCCAAATTTTACACGAAAGAGCATTACAAAGTATCGTTGCTCCTCTAGCAATGAGTGTTATTCCCATTTGTCTTATGTCTATGTTTATGATGAAAATAGAGGAAAATGGTATGGACAATGCCATCAAGTCGCGACCTTTTACGAAACTTACTTGGGGGAAGTTTATTATTGTTTCAAATATAATAGATTATTGGACAGCTTTCCCACCCATATTAATAACACTCATAGCATGCTTTATAATGCCCTTTGGTTATGCTTTGTTAGCCTTTGTCCTAGCATATATTATAAGCACTACAGTGGCTCTTTTTGTTACAAGTGTGCGCCTTTCTAATAGTTATCTTTTAACAACAGCTACATGGGTGGGTTTTGTTTGTTTCTTAATGTTTATCACTCCTGTAGTTATTGTTGGGATTTCATTCTTTTCTCCGATAGTTTCAGCCTTTGTGGTGATACTCTTTGTGTTGCTATATGCGGGTAGTATCTTTGTTTTTATCTATAATCTTAATACCTATGATGAGCAAAAAAAGACAACGATACGTGGCGGAAAAGATGGAAAGGTAGGTATATTTACGATGGAATGGGCGGCTTTATGGCGTACAAAACGTTTTAAGAAGCCGATAATCTTATTGTTATTAATATTCACAGGAGAAGCTTATTTCATGGGAAATATAAGTGGAGGTGATGAATATTGGACGAATAAGATGAACTATTATATGTTCTTCCTCTTTATTATCTCCTACGCTCCAATCATATTAGGGCAGTTTATGCTAGGTGTTGAGGCAAATTTCATCGATGGACTCCTTACCAAACCATACGCACTTGAGGATCATTTGATTAATAAATACCACTTTTTTATACGCTTAAATTGTATTTCAGCTATTTTATTAGTGCCAGGTGTGTTCTTTAAATTATGGGGAATAGACCTTATTATCACCTCTGTTATCTACAGTTTTGCGCTCGATTTGCTATTGTTCTTTACTTGTTTAAAGTCGAGTAGAGTAGATCTTTTCTCAAGCGGATTCTTCAATTATCAAGGAGCTAATATGGGTTTTAACGTGTTTGGATTGCTACCTTTATTCCTACTAGCCATCTATGTCGCGCTTTTAATCTTGTTTCCGTCTGTTTATTTAGCAGAGGCAATCCTTTGTGTAGTGGGCATTATAGCCTTTGCTCTTCATAAGAAGGTTATAAAAATGATAGCTAATAAGTTTAAAGCAAAGAAGTATGAACGTTTAGAAAAGCTAAGACAATAAGGTAATGAACAATTAAAACATGGAATAAACTATGGATATTCAATTTTCAAACCTCAAAAAACAATACGGTGATACTACTGTACTAGATATAGAAAACTTAACAATCAATCAGGGAGAACTTGTAGGCTTAGTAGGTAATAACGGTGCTGGTAAGACTACTTTAATGCGTCTTATGCTCGACTTAATAGAGAAAACAGATGGTGATGTTCTCATTGGTGGAGCCAATGTCTGTGAGACAGAACAGTGGAAAGAGTGGGTTGGCTCGTTCATTGATGGTAGTTTTCTTATCGAATTCTACAGTCCAGAGGAGTATTTCAACTTCATTGCTAAGGCTTACCATATCTCTGAAGCCGATCTTCAACAACGTTTAGCCGAGTTTTCTGCTATTGATGGTGGCGAAATATTGGGTACTAATAAGCTGATAAAGGATTTTTCACAAGGTAATAAACAAAAGATAGGTATTATAGGCGCTATGATTGTTACGCCCAAAGTGCTAATCTTAGACGAACCTTTCAACTATCTTGACCCTTCTTCACAGATCTTTGTGGCTAAGAAGATCCAACAAATTTGTAGCGAACAAGGTACAACCGTCCTCATTTCTAGCCATAATATTCAGTTTGTTTCTGATATTTGTTCTCGCATTTTGTTACTTGAAAAGGGTAAAGTAATCAAAGATATTAAGCCCAGCAATGGCGATAACGTTGCCGAAATCAATGCTTATTTCGAGCAACAGTAGAGATTTTTGATGCAGATAAATAAAAAAATAGGAGCGGTATGACATATCAACCTGCTCCTATTTTTTTACTTTTACGTTCAATAAAAGTGTGTTTTACTTTCAGCAAAAGTGCCTTTTACGTTCAATAAAAGTGTGGTTTACACTCTCATGTATAGCTCATCGTCCTATTACTTCCAATGCTTTTTTCACGACATTACTCTGCTCATTCCATACGCGGAAGTACTCACTCATATCCCAAAGATCACGAGCTATGAGCGCTTTAAGCTGTAGTTTCATGTATTTCTGTGTGTTCTGAAGCTCTTTCTCGTCCTTTGCTTCTAGCTTTTGCTTCTTCCCTTCGGCAAAGATCTGGTCGATAAGCGATTGAGGTATCGTATAGTTTTTATCGAAAACTTCAAACGATTTGTATTGCGACTTTAGCTGTTTACGGTTTTGATCGGCATATTTCAAATAAGCATCCATCACAACATTCTTAGCTATTAGTTGTCGATGCAAACGCGTATATTGCATAGTATCAAGCGGAACAAACACATCTGGCATGATACCCCCACCCCCATACACAATGCGTTTCTGTACCTTTGTATAGTACTTCTGCGACTTATCAAAATGGATACTATCAGCGTTTGTCAACTCTCCGTGCTTCAATCGGTTCTCAAGATCCATATCATAATCGTCTTGATCTCCTTTTTTGTAAGGTTTCTGAATACATCTACCACTAGGTGAATAATAGTGAGCTATGGTGAGACGGATCATACTTCCATCGGGCAAATCGATAGGACGTTGCACTAATCCCTTACCAAAGGTGCGGCGACCAATCACCATTCCGCGATCATTATCTTGTATAGCACCGCTCACAATCTCGCTTGCTGAGGCTGTAAACTCATTCACAAGCACATACACTTTGACATCTTTTAGTTTGCCACGACCGTTCGCACGAAACTCCAGACGCTTGCTACTGCGCCCCTCTGTATAAACGATCATATCACCATATTGTAAGAACTCATTAGCAATCTGTACGGCTGCTTGCAGGTATCCACCGCCATTATCTTGCAAGTCGATGATCAATTGCTTCATACCCTTGTGCTGAAGTGAGTCAACAGCAGTCATAAACTCGTTGTAAGTCTTAGCACCAAAACTACCCCAGCGGATATATCCCACTTCAGGGCGAATCATATATGCCGCATCTAACGTGTGTACAGGGATCTTTGCACGCGTAACAACAAACTGCAAACGGTTCTTCACTCCACGGCGTACAATAGTGAGTTTCACTTTCGATCCCTTGCGTCCACGAAGCTTTTTCATGATGTCTATTCTGTCCATCTTTACCCCTGCAATCGTTGAATCGTTAACCGCTACAATGCGATCGCCAGCCATAATGCCCACTTTCTCAGATGGTCCATTCACTACAGGCTGAATAACCACCAAAGTATCACTCATCATATTAAACTGAACACCAACACCCTCAAAGTCGCCCTCTAAAGGTTCGTTCATAGCTTTGGTTTCCTTTGCATTCGAATAAGTTGAGTGAGGATCTAGCTCTTTGAGCATTCCTCGAATGGCATCCTCTGCTAGCTTTTGTTCGTTTACAGAGTCAACGTAAAACGAGTTAATAGCCATTTCCGCCATTTGTAACTTGCGAAGTGGAGAGTCGCTACTAAATTTAAACTTCAGTTGCGCACTTGCTAGCGATGGCAACAACGCTAGTACGGCAGCCAATACTAATATTTTTTTTCTCATAATGGTTCTTTCTATGGTTATGATGGTAGGCGGTTAATAAGCGATATTCTCGTCAATGATGTCTTCCTCCACCACCAGATTATCAATGATAAAGTTTTGGCGTTCCATCGTATTCTTGCCCATGTAGTACTCCAAGAGCTTCTGTACCTGATCATTTTTGTGTAAGGTTACTTGTTCAAGGCGCATGTCTGGACCGATGAAATGGGCAAATTCGTCGGGCGAGATCTCGCCTAGTCCCTTAAAACGTGTAATCTCTGGTTCTGGTCCTAATGCCGAAATCGCCTCTAATCTTTCCTCTTCCGAGTAGCAATAACGCGTGATAAAGTCGCTTTTCTTTTCTCCTTTTGCCTTATTCTTATCAGCTTCTGCAATCACTTTCTTATTCTTTATCTTCGTTCTACGATTGCGCACGCGGAATAGAGGTGTTTGCAATACATATACGTGTCCTTTCTTAATCAGTTCGGGAAAGAACTGTAAGAAGAAGGTAATAATGAGCAATCGAATGTGCATACCATCAACATCGGCATCGGTAGCTACAATCACCTTGTTGTAACGCAGGCTATCTAAGCCCTCTTCTATGTCTAAAGCAGCTTGAAGAAGATTAAATTCCTCATTTTCATATACCACCTTTTTTGTCAGTCCAAATGAGTTTAGCGGTTTACCACGAAGCGAGAATACTGCTTGCGTATTCACATCACGGCTTTTGGTAATTGATCCACTTGCCGAGTCGCCCTCTGTAATAAAGATAGCACTTTCCTCCTTTCTGTCATTCTTCACATCACTATAGTGGATACGGCAGTCGCGCAACTTTCGGTTATGGAGATTTGCTTTCTTCGCTCTTTCTCGTGCTAGCTTTGTTACTCCAGCCATAGCTTTGCGCTCTCTTTCCGTTTCTTTAATCTTATTTTCTAGTATATCCGAGCAGTCTTCCTTATGAATATGAAGGTAGTTGTCTACATTTAGTTTAATAAAATCGCCCACATACTTATTTATCGTGTCGCCATCTGGTGCCATTTGTGTGCTTCCTAGCTTCACTTTCGTTTGCGATTCGAAAATAGGCTCCTCCACATTTACAGCGATTGCAGCTACTAGCCCATTACGAATATCACCGTATTCGTATTTACCAAAGTACTCCTTAATGGTTTTTGCAATATGCTCTTTAAACGCCGTTTGATGCGTTCCTCCCTGTGTGGTATGCTGTCCATTTACGAAGGAATAATATTCTTCGCCATACTGATTGGTATGTGTAAACGCTATCTCTATGTCTTCCCCTTTCATGTGAACAATGGGATATAGCGGATCCACCGTCATATTATCGGTTAGCAAATCTTTCAAACCATGACGGCTTAAGATACGGCGACCATTGTACATAATGGTCAGTCCCGTGTTTAAATACGTGTAATTGCGGAGCATTGTCTCCACTATATCATCGTGGAACTGATAGTTTTTAAATAGCGTGTTGTCGGGTTCGAAATAGATAAAAGTACCGTTTTCATCGGTCGATTTCGATGTTTTGTCGTCCTTTAGTTCGCCTTTTTCAAACCATAGATGGCGCACCTTTCCCTCCCGAAAACTCTTTACTTCAAACTTGGCACTCAAAGCGTTTACTGCTTTCACACCCACGCCGTTCAGTCCTACGCTTTTCTTAAAAGCTTTCGAGTCGTATTTACCACCAGTATTCAGCATCGACACTGCTTCTACTAGCTTTCCTTGTGGAATACCTCTACCATAATCGCGTACCGATACCCGAAGGTTTTCCTCTATATCTATCTCTATTCTGTTGCCAGCCTCCATCTTAAACTCGTCTATAGAGTTGTCGATAACCTCCTTGAGCAAAACATAAATACCATCTTCTGGCAATTTTCCATCACCTAAGCGCCCTATGTACATACCCGGGCGTGTACGCACATGCTCCATATCCGATAAGTGTCGGATATTATCATCGGTGTATTGCACTTTGCTTTTAGCTTCTTCAGCCATATTTTTTTCTTTCTTATCCTTATTTAGTAACTACAAAAAGCCTCCCTATGGGGGAGGTTTTTGGTGTGATTTTACAGTATGCTCTTCTTCCAGCAGCGACGTCGCTTGTGAATTTCAGGATTTAGTGGTCCCCATTGGCTTTGTACCCCTTCGTTGGTTTCCATTTCTACCTGACTCTCGCCCCATTTAAATCCTGCTTTAGCAAAGCGTGGAATAAGGTCGGCAAAGAGCAAAGCGTTAGCCCCTTTTGAGCGATATTCTGGTAAGAACCCTACCAAAAGACAATCGACCCCCTCTGTTTTATTAAACTTAATGGCTCTTAGCAGATGCCACCACCCAAAGGGATATAACCGTCCGCGATGGCATTTTTGCAAGGCGCGGCTCAGCGATGGTATTGTGATACCCATACCAGCAATAGCATCATTCTTGTTTCCATCCAAAATAACGGTGATGAAATCGAGGTTCGCCAATGGGAAATACATCTGCACATACTGATCAATTTGGCGATCGGTAAGCTGTGAGAACCCATAAAGGTCTTTGTAAGTCTCGTTTACAATCTCAAAGAGTTTGCGACCATATCCACCCTCAAACACATCTTTCTTGGTGAGTTTCTTCACCTTGAGGTTGTATCTGCGTTGTATCATGTTTGCAATCTTTGCATATTTCTCGGGTATTTCCTGTGGAACAACAAGAAACTGTTCTATATAGTCATTGTCCTTTTCCCAGCCTCCTAGCTGCTCTAAGTGCTTAGGATAGTACTCGTAGTTATAAATAGTGACCATTGTTCCAATCTTATCGAAGCCCCACGTGAGCATACCTTCAGGGTCCATATCGGTAAATCCTAGCGGTCCAACAATCTGTTCCATACCCCTGCTGCGACCGAAATCTCCCACAGCTTTTAGCAAAGCCTCCGATACTTCTATATCGTCCACAAAGTCGATCCAGCCAAAACGCACATTTTTTGTTTGCCACTTCTCGTTTGCTTTATTATTGATAATAGCAGCTACACGCCCTACGAGTTTTCCCGCTTTATAAGCCAAATAGTATTCTGCCTCACAAAAATCGAAAGCAGCATTCTTATCCTTAGATAGCGTGTTCATATCATCGCTAAACAAGTTAGGCACATCATAAGGGCAGCCTTCGTAAAGGTCGTAGTGGAAGTCGATGAAAGTCTTTAAATCTTTCTTCGTCTCAACCTTTTTAATTTGTACTAATGACATCTGTTTATGTTATGTTTTATATTTCGTTTTTAAGTATGCAAAAATAGCAATTAATAAGCAGAATGCCAAATAACTATCTATTTTTGTATAGAGTAAGCTATTGAAATTACACACATTAGAGGCTGTGTGCAGCTCTTTTCTGCATAGCCCAATACTACACTTTTAGCTGCCAAAGATAAAGTTTCATCAAGTAAAAGATAAGCTTTTGTGATGCAAAAGGTTATCTTTTATATTGAAAAATAATTTATTTTTATTCTATTTTTAATTTATTTTTATTGTAAAAATAGGTTGTTTTTCATATCAAAAGATAATCTATTGTTAGTCAATAGGTTATCATTAACGTCTCGGAAGGTTATCTTTTACTAGAAAAGCGGTGATGTATTACCTTATTATATAACTTATTTCGTCTACAAAACGCAATCGTTTGCATAGTATTTGCGCTTGATTTATATCATTTTGCTCTCTATGTTAAGCCGCAAAGCAGTAATTTTATGCCGCTAAATTAAAGTTATATTACAAGAACTATTGTGTGGTGTCAGTTTATAATCCTATCAGTATGTTCTTTATGATGATACAACCTACGCATAGAAAATCTATTAATTACAACTATATGAAAATTCGTAATTTTATCTATTTTGCACTGGCAGCAGCATTGTTGTCATCTTGTTCTAAAGCAAGCGATTTGGGTGGTTCTTCTACAGACCCCACCCCGCCTACCCCTGTTCCTACTGTTCCAACTCCTTCTGAAGGGTGGCTTGACAATTATAGTGGGGTAATGCTTCAAGGCTTCTCTTGGGATTCTTACGAAGATACCAAGTGGACTAACCTAACGAGTCAGGCAGACGAATTATCGAAGTATTTCAGTCTTATTTGGGTTCCACAAAGCGGTAATTGTAAGACAGACCATAAAAATATGGGCTATATGCCTGTATATTATTTCGATCAAAATTCTAGTTTTGGTACAGAAGCAGAACTTCGTGCTATGATCAAGACCTTTAAGGATAAGGGTACGGGGATTGTAGCCGATGTGGTGGTTAATCATAGAAACGTAGAAGGTAACAATGGTTCTTGGGTAGATTTCCCTGCTGAAAAATATAATAATGTTACCTATCAAATGCACGCTACTGATATTACTCGTAATGATGATCACGGGAAGACGGCAGCACAAGGTTATAAGCTCAGCGACAAAGATGATGAAGGTACTGACTGGGATGGTTGTCGCGACCTTGACCACAATAGCGAAAATGTACGAAATGTTATCAAAGCATACGTGAAATACCTAAAAGACGACCTTGGTTATACTGGTTTCCGCTATGATATGGTAAAGGGTTTTCATGGAAGCCACATTGCCGAATATAACGATGCTGTTGGTATTCAGTATTCTGTAGGTGAATATTGGGATAATAATGATGCTATAAAGAATTGGATTAACACCACCTACAAGAAGAGTGCAGCCTTCGACTTCCGTTTTAGATACAATGTTAGTGAGGCAGCTCAAAGTGGTGATTGGCGCAAGTTGAATAGTCAAGATAACCTGATACACGATGCCAACTATCGTCGTTATGCAGTAACATTTATTGAAAATCACGATATGCAAGATCGTGGTAATGCTGAAGGGTATAAGAAAGACCCTATTACCAACGATATTGCAGCAGCAAATGCCTATCTATTGGCTATGCCGGGTACCCCTTGCGTGTTCCTTCCTCACTGGAAAGCCTATAAGAACGAAATAAAAGCAATGATAGATGCTCGCAAGATAGCAGGTATTACCAACACCTCTAGCTATGAAGTGATCACTTCTGAAGCCAATTTGTTTAGAGCAAAGATAAAGGGTATGTATGGAAATCTTATTGTCTGTGTGGGATCAAAAGCAGGTGCTACCTCGGCAGAGAATGGATATACCAATATCCTCAGTGGTAATCACTATGCTTACCTTTTAGAGACAAAGGGTGCTTACAGCGATAAAACTATCCTGTTTAGCAAAGTAGATGGAAGTTATTATAATCGTGTAGATGTTACAGTAACTGCTACCGCTACCGCAAATGGTGGTAAGCTCGTTTATACTTTAGACGGTAAGCAGCCAACAGTAAACGCTACTGCTGTGCCAGCTAATGGTGTTATTACGATTGATAAAAGCGCAACATTGACAGTGGCTCTTGTACAGAATGGAGCTATTACTAGCGTTGTGAGCCATAAGTACACGATTAATACCTTTGTGGCATATACAGCTAAAATATATTTTAAGAAGCCTGCCGATTGGAATAACGTATATATTTGGGCTTGGGATGCTAACAATTCTAAGTTGCTAGGTGTAGAGTGGCCGGGTAAACCAATGAATGTAATGACGATTCGTGGTGAAACATGGTATAGCTATGATTTCCCAGTGAGCGTAGGAGGATACACCTTTAACGTAATCTTTAATCAAGGACCAGGTTCGTCGGTACAAACAGTAGATATTACAGGGCTAAGTAAAGACACTTATTACGAGCTTGGTACAAAAGCTGGCGATGGTAAATATAATGTAAGTGATGTTACTTCTAAACATTAAAAGTTAGGTTCTTATACACACAAATATAATAAAGGACATTTGAAAGGCTATATCTTTCAAATGTCCTTTATTCATCGAATGGGGCTTAGTGTGCAGCATTACTAGTTTCTTTTTTGTTGGCTTTTCTTCGCTCTATGGCTGCTTCTAACACGCGCTTTTTCTCCATTTCCTCAGTGTAAGCTCGCTCTATCGCATCCTTACCATCGAGCTTTTTAAAGATTTCCCTATTTTGTCGCGTATGCTCTCGGTCGCGGTTTAGACGCTTATCGAACATAGTTGCAAAATCAAACCCACCACCAATATTTGGTAGGTACCCATAATCTTTCATATCTCTTTTAGGCATACTCCTTGATAAACTATCGGCATTGATCCTATATCTGCCTATAACTACTACCTCGTTGAGGCTATGTTTGCTTGGGAAAAGAAACACGGTATCGCACAAAACTTCTGCTCGTTTTAGCTTTTCGGGTAAATAGCCTTTCGCACTAAAGTGAGCCATTTTAAACGAATCGGGTAGGGATATTGTACCTAAATAAATGGTTTTGCCAATCAGTTTGCCGTCCACCCGCACTTCAACATCACGCACGGGAAATCTACTAACGGCATCGCACACCAATATCTTTTGTGCTTTTGCTATAAAAGGCAAGGCAAATAGTAGCAATAAGAGAAATTGCTTTGCTAGTTTTATAATGTATTTAGGCATGAACAAGATGAAAAAATAAAGTTATATAGCGTGTTGTTTGCAAATATAAAAGAAATATACAATACACGATATAACAGAAAGAAAAGATAGGAATGTTTAGGATTTCGGTCGTAAAAGCAGTGGGATTTGTTACTAATATCCAACGAATCGAAATGCAATATAAAAGAAAAGAGCTAGCAGGAAAGGGGGTGTCTGTCCCTGCTAGCTCTTTGTTTTAAAGTAAAACCTATTATGTGCGCAATGCTCTCATGGCATTGATCACTGCTAATACCATTACACCTACATCGGCAAAGACTGCTAATCCCATAGAGGCTAAGCCAAAAGTGGCAAGGATAAGGACGGCTATCTTTATGCTAATGGCAAAGATAGCGTTTTGCTTAGCTATGTTAATAGTGTGGCGCGAGATGCGAATGGCTTCGGAAATCTTCGAGAGTTGGTCGTCCATAAGTACTACATCAGCCGCTTCTATAGCTGCATCACTACCCAAACCACCCATTGCTATGCCCACATCGGCACGTGCAAGTACAGGTGCATCGTTGATACCATCGCCCACAAAAGCTAAGGTTTCATCGGTAGGTTTGGTAGCAATAAGCCGCTCCACATGGCTCACTTTGTCGGCAGGTAGTAGCTCGGCATGATAGCTATCTATGCCCGTTGCTAGTGCCACTTGGGCTGCAACGCTCTCTTTATCGCCCGTCAGCATCACCGTTTTAGCAATGCCTAAACGCTTCAATTTCTTAATAACAGCAGGAGTATCCAACTTTAATTTGTCGGCAATCACTATATGCCCTGCATACGATCCGTTGATAGCTACATGGATGATAGTGCCTGTTTCTTGGTGAGAACAGTGATTACAAGGAGGAATAGTGATACCCTGTTGTTGCATCATTCGCTCATTGCCTACGCTCACTTGTCGACCATTTACAGTGGCTGTGATACCATTTCCCGCTAGTTCTTGCACGTTTTCTATGATACAATTGTCGGCTTCATGTGCGTATGCTTGTCGTAAAGCGAGGGCTATAGGGTGTGTAGAAAAACGTTCAACGTGGGCAGCAAGATGGAGCAACTCATGCTCATCTATCTGCTCAGGGTGTATGGCTGTTACCTCAAAAGAGCCGTGAGTAAGGGTGCCCGTCTTATCAAAAACGATGGTATGGAGCTTTGAAAGCGCATCCATATAGTTGCCACCCTTTATCAATATACCCTTATGAGAAGCACCACCGATGCCCGCAAAGAAGGTCAACGGAATAGAGATCACCAAGGCACAAGGGCAGCTAACGACTAAGAAAGTTAAGGCACGATAGAGCCAAACAGCAAAGGCTTCGCTATAAGCGGGATAAAAGAAGGGAGGAATAAATGCCAAAACGAGGGCAAGTAGCACGACAATAGGGGTATAGATGTGGGCGAAACGATGAATAAACGACTCACTTTTCGACTTGTTATCGCTAGCATTTTCTACCAAATTAAGAATCTTACTAGCGGTAGATTCGCTAAAAACTTTCGATACTTTTACCCTCAATACTCCTGAAATATTTACACAACCAGAGATCACTTCATCATCTTTGGCTACATAGCGAGGCATACTCTCACCTGTCAGTGCTACTGTGTTGAGGCTCGAATTGCCTTCCAAAACAACACCATCTAATGGCACTTTTTCGCCTGGTTTTACCACGATCACATCGCCAATATTGATAGTTTCGGGTGAAACCCTTTCGATGTTTCCGCCTTTTTCTAAGTAGGCTGCATCAGGGCGAATATCCATTAACGCTGCAATTGAGTCGCGAGCACGATCTTCTGCATAATCTTCAAAGAGTTCTCCTATCTGGAAAAATAGCATCACAAATACTGCTTCCATGAATTGTGCTTCGGCTTGAGGTAAGAAACCAATGCCTAATGCACCGATCGTAGCTATTGCCATGAGTAAATCTTCATCGAAAGGATCACGCTCAATGATGCCCTCTACAGCCTCGCCAAGTATGTCGTAACTTATTAAGAGGTAGGGAACTAGGTAAACTAAAAGCAGTTGCCACATAGGTAAAACCGTGTTTTCCTCTATGAGCCACGCCCCGAGAAGCAACACGACTGTTAAGATGATACGTACTAATTTTTTCTTCATAACGTGTTATTATCTATTTATTATTTTGTTTTTTGCTCTGTTACTCTGTCTTTTCTTTACTGTGTTATTTTGTCTTATGAATGCAAAGATAGTGCAAGTGAATGCAATAAAAGCTTGCTTTTACATTGCTGAACGCCGCCTATCTTATGCAAAGATAGTGCAAGTGAATGCAATAAAAGCTTGCTTTTACATTGCTGAACGCCGCCTATCTTATGCAAAGATAGCTACTATGTTTTACAACCTAGTTGCAAAATGCTTTTGCGCTGTATGAGCAATATATGCTTTTTTTGTTATCTTTGCACTTATGAAGATAGGAAATATAGACTTAGGCGAACGTCCATTGTTTCTTGCACCGATGGAAGATGTAACCGATATTGGCTTTCGTAAAATGTGCAAACGCTATGGAGCTGCTATGGTTTACACCGAATTTGTATCGGCAGATGCCATTATTCGCAGTATAAAATCGACACTATCGAAGATGGTTATCGACGACGAAGAGCGTCCAACGGGTATTCAGATATATGGTAATAATGTAGAATCAATGGTGGAAGCTGCCAAAATCGTGGAGGAAGCAAAGCCCGATGTGATAGATATTAACTTTGGATGCCCTGTTAAGAAGGTGGCTGGTAAGGGTGCTGGCTCTGGTATGTTGAAGAATATTCCATTGCTTTTAGACATTACTCGCGAGGTGGTGAAGGCTGTAAACGTACCTGTTACAGTAAAGACACGACTAGGGTGGGACGAGAACAACCTCGTTATTACCGAACTAGCCGAGCAGATACAAGACTGTGGAGCAAAGGCGTTAACCATTCATGGGCGCACTAGAGCACAAATGTACACGGGTAATGCCGACTGGACACTGATAGGAGAGGTGAAAAAGAACCCACGTATTCATATACCTATCATAGGCAATGGCGATATTACTAGCGTGAAAGATGCTTATGAACATTTTGATAAATATGGGGTAGATGCGGTAATGATAGGTCGTGCTACGTTTGGTTGTCCATGGCTTTTTAGTAAGGAGCAAGATGCGCTTACGCTTGACGACAAGGTGGATGTACTAGAAGAAATGCTGCGCATCAATGTAGAACGTATTGACGAATATCGTGGTATTCTACATACACGCCGACATTTAGCCTCATCGCCTATCTTCAAAGGTGTACCCGATTTTAAACAAATGCGTATTGCAATGCTTCGTTGTACTAAGATGAATGAACTGCTAACAATGCTCGAAGAGATACGAGGATTTCTAAAAGAGAAAGCAGAACAAGGAGAGATTTAAACAAAAAAGCTTGCCACATTGGCAAGCTTTTTTGTTTAGATACGTTCTTGTTTTAATGCTTTTCCATCGAGACTGAACACGGTAAACGTGCCATCTTCGTAGGTCATAAAGGTGGGCTCGTTACCACCTTTGGGAAAAGTAATCGACCCCGTATTGCCAACTAATACCCCATTTTGCTTAGATAACTCCCAAAGATGCGTATGTCCGTAGACGATTGCATGAATGCCAGCTTGTGGAAGATGCTCCTTATTATAAATATGTCCGTGCGTAAGGAATAGTTTTTTACCATTATCAACAAGCATAGTATAGTCGGAAAGTATAGGGAAATGGAGTAGCATTTGGTCTACTTCTGCGTCGCAATTACCACGAATAGCAATGATGTCCCTTGCTCGTTTGTTCAATGCCTCTACGATACTAGGTGCATTAATGCCATCGGGAATGGTGTTACGTGGACCATAATTGAGAATATCTCCTAAGATACAGAGCATATCACAGTGATTGTTATCATAAAAACGGAGCACCTTCTCGAGTGTGGGAAGGCAACCATGTATATCTGAAACCAATAGGTATTTCATAAAAATATTGATGTTTTGGGTGTGAATTATTATATACAAAGTTCGTGCAAACGAGCGCAATTCAAGCTTGCTTGTTTATTGCCGAGTGCAGCCGAACTTATACAAAGTTCGTGCAAACGAGCGCAATTCAAGCCTGCTTGTTTATTGCCGAGTGCAGCCGAACTTATACAAAGTTACTATTTCTCCCCTAATTAGATGCACAATCATGAAATAAATATGCTTAAAAGTTTGTGTATTGATATGAAAAATATCTATATTTGCAATATACACTAACCGCTTAAAGCCTATGGAAGTACGCGATGTTTTCGAGTTAAGGAAGCAGGGTAAGACAGAAGAAGCTTATGCTGCCATTCTCCCTATGTATGCTGTCCATAAAGGAAAGTACACCACCCTAGCCATGTTTTGGGTGGGAGTGGATATGATGAAACTTCGTTTTAAGCAGCGAAACCTAGAGGAAGCCTATAAAATATTTCAAAGTTTGGTGCGTGTTTATCCTACAATGGAAGATAAAGAACTGTCAGGTCAAGCCGTATTGCTACGTGCTGCCATCTTTGTTTATGATCATCATCCCACGTTTTCAATGTTAAACTTCATTCAAGAGTGGGGTATTGAGAAGCTGATAGAGGAAGATTGGAAGATGGAACGTGCCGAAAATCATCCTATACCATCGTTAGGAATGCGTATTGTAAGCAGAGTTTTCAAGGAATTAGAACTTCATCCGAGTGTGGAAAAGGCATTACAAGCTGCTAATATCTTAGCTATTGCTTTGAAATATGCGCCTTATAACATGAATAATCAGCGTTATAAAGCGATTATTTACAGCATAATGGGGAAGAAAGATAAGGCGATTAATATTTATAGACACCTTATAAAGTATCATCACCAAGCCTATCTTTATCAAGAATTAGCCGATCTTATTGATGAAGAAAAGATAAAGATTGCCTTACTTTGTCGTGCCTTGTTGGCTCAAAAGGATGATAAATTTAAGCAACGTATTCGCTTTACATTGGCTAATTTGTTCTTCCGTTATGATAAGAGTAGGGCGAAATACGAACTAGATAAGTGTTTGGATGTTCGTAAAAAGCTAGGTTTTGCCATTACGTGGGAAATGCAAAACCTTGCAGCTTCTTTACAAGATATTACGCCATCGACCGATATTGACCAAAAGAGCTTTTATCGACAAATGGAGAATTATGTAAAGATGAAGGTGGAAATTTAGAAGCTAAACAGTGCTTATAGCGTATACAAATGGTATACTCCACCAGCTAACATCTTTACAACTCCTTTCATTTCTAAGCCAAAAAGTATGCCTGTGAGGGTAGAGATAGGTACTCCCGACTGTATCGAAAGTAGATTTACTTGGAGGTCATTCTGCTTGGTTAGGGCTGCAACAACGCACTCTTCCTCTTGTGTTAGGTTCGGAAAGAGTGTACGCTCAATCCCTTTTTGATGCGCTTCTTCTAGTTTTACAGTGTCGTCCCAACCCATTGCTTTCACAAAGTCGTAGGCATTGGTGATAAGACTAGCACCATTGTCTCGGATAAGGTTGTTACATCCTTCGCTAAACGCTGCTCCAACGCTACCTGGAAAGGCGAAAACATCGCGGTGATAGCTTCTTGCTATGCTGCAAGTAATGAGTCCTCCGCCTTTAGAAGCCGACTCAATGAGGATAGTTGCATCACTACATCCTGCCACAATCCTATTCCTTTGTACAAAGTTGTGTGCCTTTGGCTGTGTGGTTGACATATATTCAGTGAGCAATCCGCCATGGTTTATCATCTCAGTAGCGGTTGAACGATGAGCAGTGGGGTAGATCATATCAAGTCCATGGGCTAAAACACCAATGGTTTCGAGATGATTTGCAAGTGCAAAACGATGTGCATTGATATCTACTCCATACGCTAGTCCACTGTAAATTGCCACGTGTGGACATAGATCCTTTAGCTCTCTTACGAACGACAGGATAAGATCTTTACCGTAGTTGGTACAATGGCGAGTACCAATAATATTGATACTGCGCCTTGTGTTCAGACTTGCCGAACCCTTATAGTATAGTGCTAACGGCGCATCAGGACATTCTTTCAATCGCTGTGGATAGTCAGCATCGTTGAAAGTAAGTACTTTTATACCCTTTTTATCGATGAATTCGGCTTCTTTCTCCACTCTTTCTCGTATCATATCTATATCACCTAATGCTTCTATAAGGTATTTTGAAGCATCAGGAAACAAGCTTTTAATATCGCTTCGGTGGTCGATGATCTCCGAAGCACTTTCTGCTTTTTGATAGATAGTTAAGAGTTCTGCTGGGCGAAATTGTGCCAAGCGAGAAAGAATCATCGTATTTAGCGTTTCTGTTGATAGCATATATCTATAAGGTAAGATATTATTAAGTGCTTATTTTAGCACCTTTGAGAAAGCTTTGTCGTAGTCTTCGCTCCAGCCTAATTTGCCATTAATGAGCGTTACAAGATCGACATCGGCATGAAAACATAGTGTTTCATCGCTTGCTCTGTAAAGATCGTGGTTGAAAACCCAGCGTAATCCCTTCTTCTGAAGTCCCATACGAGAGATAAATTCATCATCACAGCGAAGTGGAACCTTATACGATAGGCTCATTCTAGCTACTACAGGATCAACTCCTTTGTCGTGAAGATCGGAGAAGCTAACACCTAACCAGCGCAAAAAGCGATGACGTGTGTGTTCCGTATAGTGAAGATAGTTAGCATTGTTCACGATACCTTGGATGTCGCATTCATAGTCGCGCACTTCCATTCTAGTCTCAAAAATATAGTTGTTCTCTTTCATTCTTAATTTTGTTAAAGGGTTATTATTATAAAAGGATATAGCAAATAATAGGTGTTTATAGGCTTGATATACCCATTTTACCTTACCTTTAGGTATTCATAACCTATCCTACACCGCAAGCAATCTTTACAATCGCAGTATTCTTTCTTCAGTTGTATGAGTGCTTGGGCATCTCCTGCCGTCTCTATTTGTAAACCAACCTCGCGCCACATACGAACAATATGGTTGTCTTCTGCTTTCAATTGTTCAAGGAGTGAGAAGGCTTTATCCACCAAATATTCATCACTTTTGTAGCGTCCGTAAGCAAAAAGCATAGGTACTACTGTATTTATGATGATCAAATCAATGGAATGAGCAGAGAGATGCTTCTTGTTCTCTGTACTTTCGGCACCGAATAGATAGTGGGTTTGCCAATATTGGCTCACTTCTGTTTGTAATTTTTTCCGCAAATCCTTAATCGTTTCACACTCTATTATGCTCGATAAGCTAGCTTTTTGCATAAAATATAATTGTGAAAGCTGCGCTATTCGGATGTGAGGAAAGTTCTGTGGGCGCAAGCGAAGAAACTTCCATTGTGTGAAATGTATAGGCTCTACACCAAACTTGTGCGACAAAAAAAGGAATTCTTTGCACAACCTTTTATAATAAGGGTGCTGAATGGCTTCCTCTCGGTAACGTTCTGGAATAGAGAGTGGATTTAACAAACCTGCCATCCCTAAGAAAAACGCTTCTACTTGTACTAAGTTATCACGGTGGTGGGCTATCGTTTTTTGTAAAGAGAACTGCTTTGCCCATAGTTCAAAGACCTCACCATTAATGCCAAAGCCATAGTTTCGCGCTAAAGTAGCAAAGTAAGCCTCTTCCCACGAACCATTAAAGTGCTTAACACGTTGTAGGATTGCTTCCGTCTTTTGTTCTAAACGCTCGGTTTGTAAAGCGCTCATCCATGAGTGAACCATTAGTTTTGATAGTTTTGGAACTATCTTATAACAAGGTGGATAGTTATCTCCTTTGATCAGTTCTTGATAGTTTTTCTGCACTTCGGCAGGCACAGCGAGCTGAAGTTGAGGTGGAGTTTCGCCAGCTTCAGTACATACCTCACCATCTATCACGCTAGCTACATGTAGGATAACGTTATTATACCTGCTGTCTAGCTGATGTTTATGTATAAACCAGTCGGACGATCGATCATGAATTTCTACGTTTCCCACCCATAATGTGTTACCTATCTGAATTTTAGCATTAAAGAAATCGGGTCCTGCATTGGTGTTATGCAGCCCCGTATCTATTACTTCTACTCGCTGTCCGCTCGTCGTTTCTAAGCCAACAAGCGGGAAAAGCTTATGTTTCCACACATAATGGAGTAACTGTTCCATGCGTTTATAGTAAGTTTTAGGTACCGACAAAAATACGAAAAACTATCCACAATTACCGCCAAATATGATAAATTTATTTTTACTTAATGCGTGTCCACGCAGTATTACGTCCTAGAAGCGAGAAGCCAATAAAGCCTCTTACCGTAAGATCACCATTACTTTTCATGGTAATTTTACAGCTATAAGTCTTACCATTTTCAGGATCATAAATCTTACCGTTTTCCCATACGCTCTTTCCCGAGTAAGTAAACCCATACACAATACTCTTTCCTACCAATGGTTTGGTGCGTTCTGCCGCCTTAGGGTTATGCGTGTCAAGCTTGCCTTGAGTTTTTGTCCAAACTAGTTTGCCAACATATTTGTTCCCACTTTTTGTGATAGCTACTTTAGCATTCTTATTTTCAGTGAGATAAGTACCTATGATCTTATCAGCTTCTGTGTGTTGAGCCAATACATTAAGTACACTACATAGCACTAGACAAATAGATAATAAACACTTTTTCATTTCTTTGTTTTATTTAAATTGATTAATAATTGAGTGCTTAAAAACGCATACAAAGATAGTTTTTATATTTTGTTTATATCCCATTTGTTGTATTTATTGTTCCAAAATACCATAAATATATGTAAAAAGGTTGCTACTATTCAATCTATTTGTGTGTTTTTTTACCTTAAAATATTTGCTCTTTTACCCTATATTTACTTGATTTTCAATCATCATAATAGTTTACTTCCAATTAAAATTAGTGAATTGTTTTTGTGTTATGTAGCAAACTACTTACCTTTGTACATCAATAAATAAACGAAATAATATGAAGATAGCACTTATAGGTTACGGAAAAATGGGACACATGATTGAGCAAATAGCGCGCGATCGTGGACATGAAATAGTGAGTATTATTGATATTGATAACATAGCCGACTTCGATTCGCCTGCTTTTGCATCTGCCGATGTGGCTATAGAGTTTACCAATCCTACTGCTGCTTACGACAATTACCTACGTGCTTTTGCACATAATGTAAAGGTAGTGAGTGGCTCTACGGGCTGGATGAATGAACATAAAACTGAGGTGGAGCGCCTTTGCAAAGAAGAAGGCAAGACCCTTTTTTGGGCTAGCAACTTCTCTATTGGTGTGGCTATCTTCTCGGCTGTCAATCGCTATTTAGCTAAAATCATGAATGGTTTCCCACAGTATGATGTCGAAATGGAGGAAGTGCATCACGTTCATAAGCTTGATGCACCATCAGGAACAGCCATTACCTTGGCAGAAGAAATCATTGATAATCTCGATCGTAAGGATAAATGGGTGAAGGGTGCGCAACACTTAGCCGATGGAACAGTGGAAGAAAGCCAAGAAATAGGTGATAACGAACTACCTATTGCCTCCATTCGCACCGATGAAGTGCCAGGTATTCACACCATCACTTACAACTCGGAAGCCGACCAAATTACTATTACCCACGATGCACATAGCCGTCAAGGCTTCGCCCTAGGAGCTGTGCTTGCTGCTGAATACACCAAAGATCACGAAGGCTTGCTCACTACAAGCGACTTGTTTAAGTTTTAACCCCCTTACTATTGTAGCATAAGTTTTGAAAAAAGTGTGCATACATTTTTCAAGAAATATGAATATTTTTTTCTAAGAGTACGAACAAATTTTTCTGAAAACGAAATAGAATAAACGCATGATTGATAAAGAAAAAGCCAAACTTGACCCAAGAAAACAATGGGCTAAATTTATTTGTGTTACTGTCCTTTACTTGCTGTTCCTTTTTTGGGTAGGCTCATGGTGGGGCTTAATCCTATTACCTTTTATCTATGATATTTACATATCTAAGAAGATAAAATGGCAATGGTGGAAAGAAGCAGAGGGCCCTGTACGCTTCATTATGGGCTGGGTAGATGCCTTAGTATTCGCTTTGGTAGCAGTATATTTTATCAATTTGTTCTTCTTTCAGAACTATGTTATCCCTTCTTCCTCATTGGAAAAGTCGCTCCTCACGGGCGATTACCTCTTCGTGTCTAAGGCTAGCTATGGTCCTCGTATCCCAGAGACACCGCTAACAATGCCGCTTACGCAGCATACTTTGCCTATTTTCAATTGTAAGAGCTATGTGGAATGGCCTCATTGGGACTATCGGCGTGTGAAAGGTTTGGGCAAAGTTGAGTTGAACGATATTGTCGTGTTCAATTATCCAGCAGGCGATACCATTATGACCAATCCTAATTATGCTGCACAAGATTATTATCAAAGTGCCTATACCTTAGGCGAAAGCCTATTGGCACAGCAAAAACCCAATATCAATCTTGCAAAGATGACGCTTCAGCAGCAACGTTCTTTCTTCTCACAAGCTTATAATATGGGTAGAAGCTATATTCTTGCCAATGCTAATATATATGGGGTACTCGACTCTCGCCCTACCGATCGTCGAGAAAACTATGTAAAACGTTGTGTTGGTTTGCCTGGTCAGACTCTTCAAATTAAGAACAGAATAGTATATCTTAATGGTAAAGCAAACAAGGAACCAGAAAATGTTCAGTATACTTACTTCGTGAAGTGGAAGGGAATTACTAGTGCCGACCTAGCCAATGATGCTAATGCCGACTTCCGTAAAGAGAATGGTATTAGCAATGAGGATGTAGAAAGTCTTGCACGTTTGCATGGTTATGATGTGCAGGATGGTCTTGTTTTAAACACTAGTGTATTACAGCAGTTTGACGGATACTTACCACTTACCAAGCGTGCTATTGATGCTCTAAAGTCGAAAGGGTGGTTAGCAGCAATCCGCCCTGTAACCGACAAGGACGTATATAGCGGTCCAAACTATCCGCTCAATGCCTATACCAATTGGACAAGAGATAATTATGGCCCTATTTGGATCCCTCAAAAGGGTAAGAGCATCACACTTACTTTGGCTAATCTCCCTGTCTATGAGCGTTGTATCAAGGTATATGAAAAGAACGATCTGCAGGTGAAAGGAGATAAAATCTTCATAAATGGTAAGCAAACCAATAGCTATACATTCAAGTTGGATTACTATTGGATGATGGGAGACAACCGTCATAACTCTGCCGATAGCCGCTATTGGGGCTTTGTTCCTGAAGATCATATTGTAGGGAAGCCTATTTTTATTTGGTGGAGTAGCGACCCTGATCGTAAGGGGTTCGGTGCTATCCGCTGGAGTCGCTTATTTACTTGGGTAGATAACATTAAGTAGGCTTAGTACAATTTATTTCTATATCTTAGCATAATGGATAAGGTTTTGCTCTCTACCACCTACTTTGGACCTATTCAGTGGTACCAAAAACTCAATCGGTACACAACGGTTGCGATAGAACGGTGGGATAATTTTCAGAAGCAAACCTATCGTAATAGGTGTATAATTCCTACTACGAATGGCGAGCAAGCCTTATCCATTCCTGTTGAAAAGTTTGAAACAACCAAATGTCCTATGACGGATGTGCGCATTAGCGATCATGGCAACTGGCGGCATCTACATTGGAATGCGTTGCAGTCGGCTTATGGCGAGAGTCCTTTCTTCGAGTATTACGAAGACGATATTCGCCCTTTCTTTGAAAAGAAATGGGATTTTCTTTTCGATTTTAATCTTGAGATCACACAAAAAATGTGCGAACTCATCGACATTTCTCCCAATATCACCCTTACCGATGAATTTGTTTTAGAGCCAGCAGAAGATATTCTCGACCTCCGTGACGCTATTCGCCCTAAACACCCTACACTCGATACCGACTTTGTTGCTAAGCCCTATTATCAGGTTTATCAGCAAAAGCATGGCTTTAAAGCCAACATGAGTATCCTCGATTTGTTGTTTAACGAGGGCAACGAAGCCGTGTTTTATCTGTAATCTATACCCTTTTCCTATCACTATCTTTCTTTTGTGTTGTTGAGGATAGGTATGTTTTTTTCTAAAATATCATTTTCTTAATTGTAAACGATAACCTTTTTAATTGCGAAAGGTAATCTGTTATAAATCAATATGTTATGTTTTGTGGTGAAAAATAATTTATTTTTATAGTAAAAATAAATTAAAAATAAATGGAAAATAATTTATTTTTCAGACCAAAAGGTAGTAGATTACAATAAAAAAGGTAACCTTTCATTGTTTGAAAGATTACCTATGACTATTTAAACGCTTATCTATTATACTTTTAATGCTTATTTCTTATTTTTCTTCTGCTGCTAGCTGGCGGAGCAAAGCAAGGGCTTTATTCTCGTTGTCTTCCATGATTTCACGCTCACCGGGTCCCTTATCGTTGATGCCACAGAGGTGGAGAATGCCGTGAATGATAACACGTTCTAGCTCTTCCTCATAGGTTTTATGGAAGAGTTCGGCATTGGTGCGAATAGTATCGAGCGAAATTACGAGGTCGCCACTGATGGTATCGTCCTCATCATAGTCGAAGGTGATGATGTCGGTATAATAGTCGTGTCCAAGATACTCGTTGTTTACCTCAAGAATTTTTTCATCATCTACAAACATATAGCCTATATCTCCAGTTTTAAAACCATGACTTTTAGCCACTGCTTTTATCCACTTTGATATTAGTCTTTTCTTTATTTTAGGCATTTTAACGCCTTCTGCACTATATGTTATCATATTTGTTTTGTTTTTATTTCTAGTTGGTTTTTGTCGTTGAAATCGTTGTTTTTCCCTATTTTTTTAAGGTGTAGCCCTTTGGTAGAAAGCGGGAAACATCCTCTCCAAAGTGGACTAGCTCTCTTACTAGGCTCGAACTTATGCTCGCAAGTTCTGGTTCGGTGAAGAGGAAAAGCGTTTCTATGCCTCCTATCTGCTGATTGATGTCGGCTTGTTCGCGCTCGTATTCAAAATCTTTGACACTGCGCACGCCTTTTATAAAGTATTGGGCATGCTCACGATGGGCTAAGCTGACGGTGAGATCGCTGTATGCTTTAACCTCAATTTTTGGCTCGTTAGCATAGAGTAGGGCTATTTTTTTCACCTTTTCATCGGTATTTAGCATCGAATTTTTGCGTTCGTTAATTCCCACACCTATCACTATTTTGTCGAACAAAGGCAGGGCACGCCTCACTATTGATGCATGTCCTATGGTAAAAGGATCGAAGCTACCAGCAAAAATACCTATTTTCATACCGTTTATGTTTTATGCAAATGTACTGTAAAAAGGAGAGATAAGCAAGAGAATTGCGTTTTGAACGTTGAAAATTAATAATTTCCGTCCTCCCATTTATTCCTTATAGCCTTAGAATACTTCTTTTAATTCTCTACGCTCAACGCTCAATTCCCAATTCTCTACTCTCAACGCTCTACTCTCAACGCTCAATTTATTTATAGATTAGCGTTGTGAGATTGCTAGCAGGAAATAGCTCTCGTGCTACAGCTTGTATCTCTTCTGCGGTAATCTTGTCAATGTCTTGGTACAGCTTTTGAATATCTTTTAACCAGCCATAGTGGAGGAAAGACTTTCCAAAGTCGAGCGCATAGCTCTCACGGTTATCAGCCGCAATGCCTATTTGTCCCTTTATTTGTCGCTTCGCCTTAGCGAGTTCTTCTTGGGTTAATGGTGTATTCATAACCTTATCCAGCTCTTTACGGATTAAAGTGAGACAAGTTTCTACATCGTCAGGATCGCAACCGAAGTAGATATTCCATAAGCCAGCACGTTCATAGGTCGACATAGTACTTTCAACGGTATATACAAGCCCATGTTTTTCGCGTAAACTAAGGTTGAGACGCGCCGACATACCCGGACCTCCAAGAATGTTATTGAGCAGATAGAGTGGCATGCGGCGTTTGTCGTACACATCATAAGCATGGGTACCCACCACAACATGCGCCTGATGTGTATCCTTATTCACCACAATGGGTGTTGTAGCAATGACTTCATAGTGTGGAGTTTGCATCAATGATTTTGCATTTTTGCGCGGTTTCATCGCTGGTGTATATTGCTGCAGAAGCTCAACGAGTTTGTCGAAGTTGATATTTCCTGAAGCATAAAATACTGCATTGTCAGGGCGATAATGCTTTGTGGTGAAGCGAAGGGCATCGGCAGTGGTGAAGCTTCTTACTGTTTCAGCCTTACCAAGAATGTTATGTCCTAGTGGGTGATGACGGAATACAATGTTTTCAAAGTCGTCGAAAATGAGTTCAGATGGCGAATCATTATACGACTCAATTTCATCGCAAATCACTTCCACCTCCTTATTGATTTCTGCTTGAGGATAAGTGCTATGAAAAACAATATCGCTGAGCAAGTCGACAGCCATTTCTATGTGTTCGTTAAGAATGGCAGAGTAATACACTGTTTCGCTCTTCGTTGTAAAAGCGTTGAGATCTCCTCCTACATCTTCTAAAAAATTAATGATGTCGAGCGATCTTCTTTGCTTTGTACCTTTAAACGTTACGTGTTCGCAGAAGTGGGCAATACCCTCTTCTAGTTCGGTCTCATCGGCTGTGCCAGCATTTATTTCATAGCCACAATATACCACATCGGCATCTGAAGGCAGGTGAATAATGCGTAATCCGTTATCTAGCGTTGCTGTATTATACTTATTCATTATGTGCAAAATTAGGAAAAAAGAATTAAAATGCTTTGAGTTTCACTTGAATTACAGTAATTTTGCATTGTAATTTAAAGTATTGATATAGCACGCTTTGTTGGTGTTATGAGATAGAAAACTCAGAAAACAAAAGGCTAATAATAAATACTCAAAACTTAATATATATGAAAAAAATAGCTGATAAGGTATACTATGTTGGTGTAAACGACCGTCACAAAACCCTATTTGAGGGAGTTTGGCCGCTTCCATACGGTGTAAGTTACAACTCATATTTGATTGTAGACAAGGAAAAAGTTTGCTTAATTGACACGGTAGAGGCTGACTTCTTTATGCAATTCCTAGAGAATTTGCATGAAGTGCTTGGCGATCGTCCTATTGATTATGTAGTAATCAACCACATGGAGCCTGATCATTCTAGCTCATTGAAATTGCTAAAGAAGTATTATCCTAACGTTCAGCTTGTAGGAAATAAGAAAACCTTTGGTATGTTAGCAGGCTTCTATGGTATTGAGGATGATACTTATGAGGTGAAAGATGGTGATACTATTGAGCTAGGCAACTATACATTGAAGTTCTATCTTACCCCAATGGTACACTGGCCAGAGACGATGGTAACCTCATGTGTAGGAACTAAAAGCTTCCTATTTACGGGCGATGCTTTCGGTGCTTTTGGTGCATTGAATGGTGCTATCGTTGATGATGATATGGATACTGAGATGTGGTGGGAAGAGATGACTCGCTATTACTCAAATATTGTAGGTAAGTATGGTATGCAGGTGCAGAATGCTTTGAAGAAGCTTTTAGGTGTGCCTATTGAGTATATTTGTTCAACTCATGGTCCTATTTGGCATAAAGAGGTGGATAGAGTAGTGAAAACTTATGACCGATTATCAAAATATGAAACAGAAAAAGGACTAGTGATTTGTTACGGTTCGATGTATGGTAACACCGAGCAAATGGCTGAACTTATTGCCGAAGGAGCAGCTAAAGCAGGTTTGAAAACGATAAAGGTGCATAACGTTTCACAGATGCATCACAGCTATATTATTAAGGATATATTCAAATATCGTGGTCTTATTATGGGGGCACCTACTTATAACGCTGGTATTTTCCATGATATGGAGTCGTTGATGAGTGAGGTTGAAAATAGAGACATTAAGCATCATTACTTTGGTTACTTTGGATCTTTCGGCTGGGCACAGAAAAGTGTGAGCATTCTTGAGGCTTGGGCACAGAAGAATAAGCATTATGAAGTAGTGGGAGAGGGCGTTACTATGAAGCTAGGTCTTAATCCTGAAGTAAGAGAGCAATGCTTAAAACTTGGTGAAGCTATGGCGAAACGCTTGTTGGCAGATTAATTCCTTATAGGACGATAGGTATTTATAAGCCTAGATAGTAGTAGATGTAGCAATCCATTTAAGGCTTATTATCTACGACAAAAAACATAAAAAACAACCTAAAAGAGTGCATAAAAATAAAAGAATTGCAAACTTTTAGGTTGTTCTTTTTTATAGATAGCTAGTGTGCTAATAGCCCATACGTGGCTTATCTCTGTGCCATATAGAAGCTTGTGCCTGCTTGTAGGTGTGATAACTGATATACACCAGCAGCATCTACAGTAACATCGGCAGTGTAACCATTGTTTAAGAACGCCTTAACAGTACCATTACCATTAAATTGTAGGATCTTCTTTTCCTGACCTTCTGCATTGATGTACCATGTATTCTCTGCCTTATCATAGGTGAAATAGGTAATCTTTCCTTGTGGATTGGTAATTTGGTAACCATTCTCAAGGTACTTAACGGCATACATTAAGCCATCATCACCCTTGATATTGCGAACTTTTCCAACACGATTAGCTACAGGATTATCGCCAGTCCAGAACTCAATAGAGTTTAATACCAAAGCATCGGCAGCCCCACAGATAGCATAAGCTGGAGAAATTACAAGGAAAATAATTTCATTAAGGAATTTACTCTTTGTAGCAGTCTTGTTCCACTCTGCTAATTTGTTGAATAGTGCGAAAGAGCCTACACATGAACTAGTAACCATAGTACCTGCTAATAGCAAGGTAGCTATCTTTAGATTTTTCATTTTCATAATGATCTATGTTTTTGAATGAATATTATTTGTCCTGAAATATAGCTGTGTTATAAATATTATATCTTCTAAATAAGATTTTAAATTATAGTTTCAAAAGTAGTTTTTTATGATGAAATAAAGCTGTATGTTTGCTGTATTTAACAAAAAAGCCTTCCTATTAACGAATGAATAGAATATTAGTATATTGATGGATAACGGCTATTTTTATTCACGCTCATGCTAATTTAAATAAGGTTAGATTTTTTATTTGTAAACCTTTGCACAGTTTTACCTCCTACTTTTTCGTATGATAAATGTTCGTTTTCGTATTTTTACCTTATCTTTGTTGAGCCTAGTGTTGTATTCATTAATAACAAAATAATTTTATTATTTTATATCTAAACAAACAAAGTAAAAACTTTATGAAAAAGATTAGTTTGATTTTATCAACGCTTCTCCTTGCTTTGCCATCTATGGTGATGGGACAGACAGTGAAGTCTCCTAATGGAAAGATAGCTGTTATCTTCTCTCTTCAGGGCAATGGTGTGCCTACATACGAGATGACTTACAAGGGAAGAGCAGTTGTAAAGCCATCTCACTTAGGGTTAGAGCTAGTAAAAGACAAACATGCTAGTAAAGGATTTGATGAGACCAATCTTATGGATGGTTTTACAGCAACTAACTCCAAAATCTCTACTTTTGATGAAACTTGGAAGCCTGTATGGGGAGAAACATCTACCATCCGTAACAACTATAACGAGCTAGAGGTAGATCTTAATCAGAAAGATCAAAACCGTAACATCATTATTCGTTTCCGTGTATACGATTGTGGTATGGGATTGCGTTATGAATTTCCTCTCCAAAAGGATCTTAGCTACTTTATTATAAAGGACGAACACACTCAGTTTGCAATGACAGGCGACCATACTGCATTTTGGCTTCCTGGCGATTACGATACCCAAGAGTATGAAACGCAAATCTCTAAGCTGTCTGAAATTCGTGGAAAGATGAAGAGTGCTGTTACTGAGAATGCTTCACAGACACCATTTTCACCTACAGGCGTGCAGACTTCTTTGCAGATGAAGACTGCCGATGGGCTTTACATCAATATTCATGAGGCGGCATTAGTGGATTATCCAGCTATGCACTTGAACCTTGATGATAAAACTTTTGTATTCAATTCATGGCTGACACCAGATGCTAAGGGTAACAAAGGAATGATACAAACCCCTTTTAATACGCCTTGGCGCACAGTAATGGTGAGCGATGATGCGCGTGATATGCTTTCAAATAACATTATTCTCAACTTGAATGAGCCATGTAAACTAGAGGATACAAGCTGGATTCACCCAACAAAATATTGCGGTGTATGGTGGGAAATGATAGCTGGTGGAAAGCCTTGGGCTTATACCGATGAGTTCCCTTCAGTAAAGCTTGGACAGACCGATTTTGCTAATGCAAAGTCTAATGGTCGTCATCCTGCTAATACGGCAAACGTAAAGAAGTATATTGACTTTGCTGCAAAAAATGGACTTCAAGAAGTGTTAGTAGAGGGTTGGAACATTGGTTGGGAAGACTGGTTTGGTCATTGGAAGCGCGATGTATTCGATTTTGTTACTCCTTATCCCGACTTTGATATAAAGGAACTCAACGAATATGCTCATTTCAAGGGGGTAAAACTGATGATGCACCATGAAACTTCTGGTAGTACTATTAATTATGAACGCCACATGGAGGATGCTTATAACCTTATGAATAAGTATGGTTATGATGCTGTAAAGACTGGTTACGTGGGCGATATTTTACCACAAGGCGAGTATCATTATAGCCAATCAATGGTAAACCATTACCTCTATGTCGTTCAGCAAGCAGCTAAACATCATATAATGGTGAATGCTCATGAAGCTGTTCGTCCTACAGGATTGTGTCGTACTTATCCAAACTTGGTAGGAAATGAGAGTGCTCGTGGTACAGAGTTTGAAGCTTTCGGTGGTAGTGAGCCATACCATACTGTTATTTTACCATTTACTCGTTTGCAAGGTGGTCCGATGGATTATACGCCTGGTATCTTAGAAACACAGCTTTCTAAGTGGTGTGATAACACAAGTTATGTACGTACCACATTGGTAGGTCAGTTGGCTTTGTATTGTACTATGTATAGTCCATTACAAATGGCAGCCGATCTTCCTGAAAATTATGAAAAATATGCTGATGCTTTCCAGTTTATTAAAGATGTAGCAGCCGATTGGGACGATAGTAAATACCTTGAAGCTGAACCAGCACAGTATATCACTGTGGCTCGCAAAGCTAAGGGAACTAACAACTGGTTTATCGGTGGTAAGTGTGATGCTAAAGGACATAAGAGTACCATTAAGCTCGACTTCTTAGACAAAGGACGTAAGTATCAAGCTACGATCTATGCCGATGGCAAGGATGCTAGTTATGATAAGAATCCTTCTTCGTACGTTATTACGAAGAAAACAGTGAAGAAGGGCGATAGGCTTAATCTTATTCAAGCTCCCGGAGGTGGTTTTGCGGTGAGCTTGATAGCACAGTAAGGACAAACAGTTAGATATAAAATAGCCCGGCAATCATTATGTTTGTCGGGCTTGTTTTGTATTTCTTCTAACCAAGTGGGTAATATGCTTAATGTATTTCGATGAGGCTTTCTTCTATTTCCTCTATACTTTTTACCACCTTAATATACTTTGTGTAATGTCCACGTATCATACCTCGTTTCTGCATATCTTCTAGTAGGTGGATTGCTGCATCCCAAAAACCATTCATATTATAAAGTAACATTGGTTTGTTATGATAGCCTATGGTGTGCGAAGCAGCAACGGTAAAAACCTCATCGAGCGTTCCGATACCGCCGGGTAAGGCTATAAAAACATCGCTTTGCTCCATAATAAGAGCTTTACGATCGGTTAAATCTTCGCAAGGAAAGTGGACATCCACATATTTACTCATTCTACAATCTTCTTCCATAATACGTGGTACCATCGCTATTGTTTGTCCTCCAGCCTCATGAACAGCCTTTCCGATACTTTCCATTAGTCCTGAATTGCCACCGCCATATACAAGGGCGTGTCCTTTGTTTGCCATCCATTTTCCTAGTTCCTCTGTGAGTTTGAAGTAGCTTTTGTCAATGTTATCATTGGCAGAGCAGAATATTCCTATTTTCATATTTCGGTTATTTCTATTGTTGTTGGTTGTTTTTGTTTTTACAAAGATAGTGCCAGCGAGTGCAATGAAAGCTTGCTTTCAAATTGCCGAGTGCCGCCTATCTTATACAAAGATAGTGCCAGCGAGTGCAATGAAAGCTTGCTTTCAAATTGCCGAGTGCCGCCTATCTTATACAAAGATAGTGCCAGCGAGCGCAATGAAAGCTTGCTTTTAAATTGCCGAGTGCCGCCTATCTTATACAAAGATAGTGCCAGCGAGTGCAATGAAAGCTTGCTTTTAAATTGCCGAGTGCCGCCTATCTTATACAAAGATAGCGCAAATGTTTTAAAATGCCCTCAAAGAATATTTGAAAAATAAAGAAAAAATTATCTATACTAACAGCAATTAAACACAAAAATGTCATTAATTAACTAGTAAAACATAACCTATTGTGTATCAAAAGCTTATGTTTTGCGCTGAAAAATAATTTATTTTTATTCTATTTTTAATTTATTTTCATATTAAAAATAAATTAAAAACGTACTAAAAACATCATCTTTTGCTACATTAAAGGTTATATATTGTGTTTAGAAAGCTTATGTTTTATCTTATTAAAGATAACGTGTTGATAGGAAAAGCGATAGCAAACTACAATATAAAAATCATTACCTCTCATTTCTCCAACTTTCTTTTCTCTATGAATATGACCTATTTAGACACGTTTAGTTTGTTATAATCAATTAATTTCCTTACTTTTGTCAAAGAAATAAGTGCAAAATTCTTCTTAGTTTGCATATTTGTCGAAGTAGGCTCTAAGATAAGAACTTAGCACAGCAAAACCTAATTATCCAATTTATTAATATGAGACTAATTATAGAGCAAGACGCAGCAAACCTCGCACGATGGGCAGCCGAGTATGTAATTGAACGTATTAACGCAGCTAGACCAACTGCGGAAAAGCCTTTTAAACTAGGACTCCCTACAGGTTCTTCACCTATAGGTATGTACCAAAACTTGGTGAAAGCTTACAAGGAGGGACGCGTTTCATTTGCCAATGTAATCACCTTTAATATGGACGAGTATGTAGGTTTGCCTGAAGAGCATCCTGAAAGTTATCACTCGTTTATGCGCACCAATCTTTTTAACCATATCGACTGCCCTAAGGAAAATATCCATATCCTTAATGGTAATGCTGAAAACTTAGAGGAAGAGTGTCGCCATTACGAGGAAATGATAGCTGAGGCAGGTGGCATCGACTTGTTTATTGGTGGTATAGGTCCTGACGGTCATATTGCTTTCAACGAACCAGGATCATCATTAGTATCGCGCACGCGTATCAAAACGCTTACGCAAGACACGATTATCGCTAACGCACGCTTCTTTGATAACGACACAACAAAGGTGCCAAAGCACGCTTTGACAGTGGGGGTAGGTACGGTAATGGATGCTAAGGAAGTGCTTATCCTTGTTAATGGACACAATAAAGCGCGCGCTTTGCAGGCAGTAGTAGAGGGTGGTGTTACACAGATGTGGACTATCAGTGCGCTTCAGCTCCATCAGCACGCTATCATTGTTTGCGATGAAGCAGCTACCGACGAGCTAAAGGTGGGTACTTATCGCTACTTTAAAGATATAGAAGCAGACAACTTATAAGCGTAAAATAAAAGGCGAGTTCTGATAAAGGTGATTATTAGAATGCGCCTTATTTTTTAAATATAACCTAAGATAACAAGAAAAAAGGATGTGATTATGAGACTTAATCTAAGTGAGAAAATAGTATTAAATAATGTCCCTGAAGATTTTTATCGCCCTAAGACAGCGGTAGATCGTTCGGAGATTACCCGTTTTGAAAAAATATATACCGAGATATATCCTTCTAGTGCCGAAGGAACTCGCTTCTTGGCAGAAAGCATAGCTAGTCAGATTAAGGTAAAGGCAAGCGAAGGTAAGTTTTATGTATTAGCAGCAGGCACAGGTTTGTCGCTAACCCCTGTGTATGAAGAGCTTATTCGTATGCATAAAGAAGAAGGCTTGAGCTTTAAAAATGTGGTAGTGTTTAATGCTTACGAGTATTTTCCTCTTAATGAAAATAGTAATTATAAGAGTATTACTCAGTTGCGTAAAAACTTCCTAGACCATGTTGATGTAGAGGCGCAGAATGTGTTTACCCCCGATGGTACCATTTCGCAAGAGCAGGTACAGGAGGCTTGTCGATTGTACGAACAGCGCATACAGACCTTTGGCGGACTAGACGCAGCCTTGCTCGGTATAGGTCGTAGCGGTAATATTGCTTGTAATGAGCCGGGATCGGGTATAACTTCTACTTCTCGACTTATATTGATCGATGCCCTTTCTCGTCAGGAAATGACAATGAGCTTTGGCTCACAAGAGCCTGTTCCTCCTTGTAGCATCACAATGGGTATTAAGACTATTTTGTCGGCTCGTAAGATATATATTGCTGCATGGGGTGAAGAAAAAGCAGATATTATACAAGAGGTGGTAGAAGGAAAGGTTACCGATAGTATTCCTGCTTCTTTCCTTCAGACTCACGAAAGCGCTTGTGTTGTAACCGATTTGGCGGGTGCCGCTCGTTTAACACGCATCGTACACCCTTGGTTAGTAACTAGTTGTACATGGACAGATAAGCTCACTCGCTCGGCTTTGGTTTGGCTTTGTGGCATTACTAAGAAACCTATTCTGAAGCTTACCAATAAGGATTATAATGAGAATGGTTTGAGCGAGCTATTAGCACTCTATGGCTCGGCTTATAATGCGAATATCAAGATCTTTAATGATCTTCAGCATACAATCACAGGTTGGCCAGGTGGTAAGCCCAATGCAGACGATAGTAATCGTCCTGAGCGTGCTAATCCTTATCCTAAACGTGTGATAGTATTCTCGCCACACCCTGACGATGATGTTATCTCTATGGGAGGAACACTTCGCCGATTGGTACAGCAAGGACACGAGGTACACGTAGCTTACGAAACATCGGGTAATATTGCTGTAGGCGATGAGGAAGTAACGCGTTTTATGCACTTTATCAATGGCTTTAATCAGCTTTTCAATAATGCCGATGATGAGGTAATACGTGGCAAGTATAAGGAAATAAAAGAGTTCTTGGCTAAGAAGAACCCAAATGATATTGATTCGGCTGATGTGCGCACCATTAAGGGCTTAATTCGTCGTGGTGAGGCACGTATGGCATCAAGTTATAACGATATTCCGCTCAAGCGCGTTCACTTTTTAGACTTACCTTTCTATGAGTCGGGCAAAATAGAGAAGCTTCCTATGACGGAAGCCGATGTTAAGATCGTTCAGCAATTGCTACAGGAAGTGCAGCCACATCAAATCTATGTAGCAGGCGATTTGGCTGATCCTCATGGTACACACCGCAAATGTACCAATGCCGTACTTGCCGCACTCGATGAAGAGAAAAAAGCAGGCGCTAAGTGGTTGGACGACTGTCGTGTATGGATGTATCGTGGTGCATGGGCTGAATGGGAAATAGAGAACATTGAAATGTGTGTTCCTATGAGTCCTGAAGAACTTCGTGCAAAGAGAAACTCGATATTAAGACACCAAAGCCAGATGGAGAGTGCGCCATTCTTAGGTAACGATGAACGCCTTTTCTGGCAACGTGCAGAAGACAGAAATCGTGGTACAGCCGAACTTTATGATAAGCTTGGCTTGGCTTGTTATGAAGCTATGGAAGCCTTTGTGCAGTATCATTTATTATAAAATAAAAGGCAATAATCATTTTTAAAATATTATAAAACAGTGTTCTTTTCTTATGAGAAGAATACTGTTTTTTTAGGGAAAAAGTCAATATATGTGTGAATTAGCTTAGATGTTAATGTAAAATAAGTTACCTTTAATTTGTAATTTACATATATAATAGGTATATTTGCACGATTAATTTTTATAGATGGATGTATGAGAAGGTAATTGTGTAGTATTTACCCATTGAGCTTTGCCATTATAGTCCTTCTCAGATGTTGGTCAAAACAATAAGATTTTTTATATTTTAGATGAACGTAATTACGAAAACAATTCAATTGGCTGATGGTAGAACCATCTCAATTGAAACTGGAAAGGTTGCAAAGCAAGCTGATGGTGCAGCCATGTTGCGTATGGGTAACACCGTATTATTGGCTACTGTTTGTGCAGCTAAAGAGGCAGTTCCAGGTACAGATTTCATGCCTTTGCAAGTAGATTATCGTGAGCAGTATTCTGCAGCAGGCCGTTTCCCTGGTGGTTTTACCAAGAGAGAAGGCAAGGCAAATGACGATGAAATCTTAACTTCACGCTTGGTGGATCGTGTTCTTCGTCCACTTTTCCCAGCCGATTATCACACAGAAGTGTATGTACAGGTAATGTTGCTATCTGCTGATGGCGTTGATCAGCCTGATGCTTTAGCTGGTTTCGCAGCTTCTGCTGCTCTTGCAGCTTCTGATATTCCTATCGAATATCCTATTTCTGAGGTTCGTGTGGCACGCATTAATGGCGAATATGTCATCAATCCAACCTTCCCACAGATGAAGGAAGCTGATATGGACATCATGGTAGGCGCAACAAAGGATAACATCATGATGGTAGAAGGTGAAATGGATGAGGTTTCAGAGCTAGATCTTATCGGCGCTTTGAAAGCTGCTCACGAGGCAATTAAGCCTATGTGTGAGCTTCAGGAAGAACTTTCTAAGGAATGTGGTACTGATGTTAAGCGTGAATACTGCGATGAAGTAAACGATGAAGAGCTTCGTGAACAGGTTCGTAAAGAAACATACGATGCTTGTTATGCACAAGCACAAAGCGGTGATAACGACAAGCACCACCGTGAAGAAGTATATGCACAGATTAAGGCAGACTTCGTTGAGAAGTTTGATGCTGCTCATGCCGAGCTTACAGCAGACGAGTTAGCAGAGAAACACGAGATGATTGATCGCTATTATGCTGATGTAGAACGCGACACTATGCGTCGTAGCGTTTTGGATACAGGTAAGCGTATGGATGGTCGTGCTACTGATGAGATACGTCATATTTGGTCAGAAGTAGATACTTTGCCAATGCCTCACGGTAGCGCATTGTTCCAACGTGGTGAGACAATGTCGCTTTCTACATGTACTTTAGGTACTAAGATGGACGAGAAGATGGTTGATAATGTGCTTGAAAAGAGCTACCAACGCTTCTTGTTACACTATAATTTCCCACCATTCTCTACAGGTGAAGCTAAGGCACAGCGTGGTGTTGGTCGTCGTGAAATTGGTCACGGACACTTGGCATGGCGTGCTTTGAAGAACCAAATTCCTACAGATTTCCCATACACAGTTCGTTTGGTAAGTCAGATTTTAGAGTCTAACGGTTCTTCATCAATGGCTACTGTATGTGCAGGAACATTGGCATTGCTTGATGCTGGTGTACCTATGAAGAAGCCAGTATCTGGTATTGCAATGGGATTGATTAAGAACCCAGGAGAAGATAAGTATGCTATCCTAAGCGATATCCTTGGTGATGAAGATCACTTAGGTGATATGGACTTTAAGACAACAGGTACTAAGGACGGTATTACAGCTACTCAGATGGATATTAAGTGTGATGGTTTGTCATACGAAATCTTAGAGAAGGCGTTGATGCAAGCTAAGGCTGGACGTGAACATATCCTTGGTAAGATGATGGAAACTATGTCTGAACCACGCGAAGAAATGAAGCCACAAGTTCCAAGAATTGAGCAAATGTTCATTCCTAAGGAATTTATTGGTGCTATCATCGGTCCTGGTGGTAAGATCATTCAGCAGATGCAGGAAGATACTGGGGCAACTATCACCATCGAAGAGATTGAAAATCAAGGTAAGATCCAAGTTTCAGCACCTAACAAAGAGTCAATAGATGCTGCCTTAGGTAAGATCAAAGCTATCGTAGCTGTTCCTGAAATAGGTGAGATTTATGAAGGAACTGTTCGCTCAATTATGCCTTATGGGTGCTTTGTAGAGATCCTTCCGGGTAAAGATGGCTTGTTGCACATCTCTGAAATTGACTGGAAACGTCTTGAAACTGTTGAAGAAGCAGGTATCAAGGAAGGCGATAAGATCCAAGTTAAGTTGCTAGAAATCGATCAGAAAACGGGTAAATATAAGCTTTCTCGCAAAGTGCTTTTGGAGAAACCAGAGGGCTATGTAGAGCCACAACGCCGTCCTCGTCCAGATCGTGGTGATCGTAACGATCGTCGTCCACGTCGTGATGGCGAGTACAGAGGTGATGATCGTCGTCCACGTCGTGAAGAAAATCAGAATGAAACCAATGATTAATATGCTGCAATAAAGCAGATTAATTATTCTATAAGTTATAGGCTCCTATTGTTAATTATGTACAATAGGAGCTTTTTTGTTATACACTTTTTATTGCATATTCCGTTTTTTTACTTACATTTGTGCCGTTATTAGAGAGTAGATAACTCTTCTATAAAAAGTAAGTATTGTATAATAATTTAAGAAACGTTTTATGAAGAAGGTTTTATTAATGATTGCTGCATGTGCAGCAATGGTGGCTTGTAACAATGGCAAAACAACAGCTAATGCAGGTTCAGCCGACTCTGCTGCTACAGATAGCACTACAGCAATGGCAGATACTACTGTATATGAAGGTATGATCCCAGCAGCCGACTGTGCAGGTATTAAGTATCGCATCGCAATGGCTACCGATTCTACCAATGGTTTTGCAGTAACAGAAAGCTACATGGAGAGTGATACAAAGGCTAAGACAACTGAAAACTTCACTGGTAAGTATGAGATTGTTAACAAGAAGGGAAACAATAGTGATGAGGTTTACTACACATTCGCACTTGGTAAGGATTATAAAGTGAACTTCAAGTTAGTAAACGACTCTACACTTCGTTTTGTAAACAACGAATTTAAAGAGCCAGAAGCAGTAAAAGGTATGAGCTACGACCTAAAGCTAAAGAAATAAATAGAAAGCAAATAGTTATTAACGCTTTTAATAATAATAAGGCTTACCTCTAGGGGGCAAGCCTTTTTTGTTAGCTTACTTTCACTTAATCTGTTACGAATAACCATAAAAAATACGTACTTTTGTTGCAGATTTTTGTAATTAGCGACAATTTGTTTTGTTGCAAAAACTAGTATTATGGTTCTCAATTATATTTGGATCGCATTTTTTCTCATAGCTTTTGTCTTTGGTGTCATCGCTCTATTGATGGGTGATGCTACCATTTTTCAGAAGATGGTAGATGCTACTTTCGACTCATCGAAGACTGGTTTTGAGCTTTCTCTTGGCTTAACAGGTGTGTTAGCCTTATGGCTTGGCATTATGAAGATAGGCGAACAGGCTGGTGTGGTGAATGTTTTGGCACGTATACTCAGTCCGTTTTTCTCCAAACTATTCCCCGATATTCCTAAAAATCACCCCGTTATGGGTTCGATCTTTATGAATATTGCTTCGAATATGTTAGGTTTGGATAATGCTGCAACACCTACTGGGCTCAAAGCGATGACCCAAATGCAGGAGCTAAATACTAAAAAAGACACGGCTACCAACCCGATGATCATGTTCTTGGTACTCAATACCTCTGGTCTAACCATTATTCCAACCTCTATTCTTGCTTTTCGCGCTACCTATGGGGCAGCTTCGCCTACCGATGTGTTCATTCCTATATTGTTGGCTACGACCATTGCTACCATTGCGGGGATCATTTTGACAGCAACTTGGCAACGTATCAATCTTCTACAACCCACACTTTTGCTAGGTTTGTTGGGCTTGATAGGCTTTGTTGGACTCGTTATTTGGGGCTTTAGACAGATGGATAAAGACACGATGGCACGTGTAACATCAATCTCTTCTAACCTGATTTTGATGTCTATCATCGTGCTTTTCATTCTTGCAGGACTGATAAAGCGGATTAATGTCTATGATGCTTTCATAGAAGGAGCTAAAGAAGGCTTCCATACAGCAGTGAGAATTATTCCTTATCTTATAGCAATTCTCGTGGCAGTGGGCGTGTTCCGTGCATCGGGTGCTATGGATATGCTCATCAATGGCATCAAACATGGGGTAGAACTATGTGGACTAAATACCGATTTTGTGGGTGCTTTGCCTACAGCTTTAATGAAACCGCTATCAGGAAGTGGAGCTCGCGGTTTGATGGTAGAAGCTATGAAGAACTATGGTGCCGACTCGTTTGTGGGCAGACTCTCATGCATTTTCCAAGGATCTACCGATACTACGTTCTACATTCTTGCCGTTTACTTCGGTAGTGTGAGCATAAAATACACCCGACACGCTGTGGCTTGTGGCTTATTAGCCGACCTCGTTGGTGTCTTTGCAGCAATAGCGGTGTGCTACCTCTTCTTCTAAGACAAACCAATACAAAACGAATCAACACAAAAACAAGATAATGGCAAACTTAAAATCATTGGCAAAAGATACAGCTATTTATGGTGTAAGTAGTATCGTCGGAAGATTTATCAATTATCTTCTAGTACCTCTGTATACCGTAAAAATTAGTGCGGAGAGTGGTGGCTATGGTGTTATTACTAATGTATATGCCTACACAGCAGTGCTGCTGGTTATCCTTACATACGGTATGGAAACAACTTTCTTCCGCTATGCCAATAAGGCTGAGGAAAATCCTCGAAAGGTTTATTCCACCACTCTGTCTATGGTAGGGCTATCATCTTTGCTCTTTATAAGTTTGGTATTTATATTTATCAATCCCTTATCAAGCTTCATGGGCTATGCCGATCATCCTTCATACGTTTGGATAATGTTTGTTACGGTGTCTATAGACGCTTTCCAATGTATTCCTTTCGCCTACTTACGCTACCAAAAACGACCCTTAAAGTTTGCGGGATTAAAGCTGCTTTTTATCGCACTTAACGTTGCTCTCAACCTTATTTACTATCTTTTCATGGATGGGCATGATGTGGCATACGCTTTTTATATCAACTTAGTATGTACTGGAAGCATGACCCTTTTCTTTTGGAAGGAACTAAAAGATGGTTTCTTCTCAGGAGAAAAGTTGATGGATATGACACTAGTAAAGAAGATGTTGCATTATGCTTGGCCTATCCTTGTGCTAGGTATTGCAGGTATGATGAACCAAAATGCTGGTCCAATCCTCTTTCCAAAACTCTACCAAGCAGCCGATGCGCATAAGCAATTGGGCATCTTTGGAGCTTCTGTAAAGATAGCAATGATCATGTCAATGATTATGCAAGCCTTCCGATATGCCTACGAACCCTTTGTGTTTGGTAAGGCAAAAGATAAAGATAGCAAAGAAACTTATGGACAAGCTATGAAGTATTACATCATCTTCACCCTCCTTGCCTTCTTGGTTGTAATGGGATATATGGATATACTACAAAATATTATAGCCAAAGACTATAGAGAAGGACTTAAGGTTGTACCTGTAGTGATGTTTGGAAGTATACTTACAGGTGTGTTTTTCAACCTTAGTTTTTGGTATAAACTCATCGATAAAACCATTTGGGGAGCCTATCTTTCAGGTATAGGTTGCATCGTTATTATTGGTATAAATGTTATCTTTGTTCCCCGATATGGATATATGGCTTGTGCATGGGCAGGCTTTATGGGAAACGCTGTTGCTGTAATCTTGTCGTATATAGCAGGACAGAAGTATTACCCCATTCGCTATCCGCTAAAGAGCATTTTTGTTTATGTTGTAATAACACTGTTTTTCTTTGCAGGAATAACATGGACAAATGCTCATCTTTCTACCCCTTTAGCCCTTGTTGCTAATACGGTTATTATTCTGTTGTTTGTGGGGCATATTGCTTATCATGATATGCCAAAGGGCTTATTGCAGAAATTAAAACGATAATATAAACAAAACTTTATCCAATAACTTTAATTAAGTTGTATATGAAAAAACTAACTTTACTCGTTGCAGGTTTGTTGTCATTGGGTAGTGTGCATGCTGATGAAGGTATGTGGACACTCTACAATCTGCCACAACCTGTGTTTCAGGCTATGCAAAGCGAAGGCTTTACATTGCCTCAAGACATGCTTTATGGCGCTCCAAACGCTATTAGCAACACTGTTGTTAACTTTTCTGGCTTCTGTTCAGGCGTTGTTGTTTCGCCAGATGGCTTAGTTTTCACCAACCACCACTGCGGTTTTGGTGCTATCAATGCACACTCTACAGTAGAACACGACTATATGCTCAATGGTTTCTACGCAAAAGACTTTAGCGAAGAATTGCCTAATGAGAATATGTTCGTGCAGTTTATGAAGAAGCAAGAGGATATTACCGATCGTGTAAACACGCTTATCGCTGGTAAGAATGCTGATAAAACAGCCGAAATCCTCGACTCGCTTACCAATGCCATGACCGCCGAAGCTAAGAAGATAGATAAGAGTTTCCATGTCGAAATAGATCCTTTCTATGAGGGTAACAAGTATTACGCCACTACCTATCAGGTGTTCAACGATCTCCGTCTTGTGTTTACCGTACCAAAGAGTATGGGTAAATTTGGTGGTGAAACCGATAACTGGATGTGGCCTCGACAAACTTGCGACTTCTCTGTATTCCGTATTTATGCCGATCCTAAGACCAATGGTCCTGCTGAATACTCAAAGGACAATGTGCCATACCACCCTGCACACTGGGCACCTGTTAGTATGCAAGGCTATCAAGAAAAGTCGTTTGCTATGACAGTGGGCTATCCTGGCTCTACCAATCGTTACCTTTCTTCATACGGTATCCAGCAACGTCGCATTGATAACACAGCACGTGTTCACTCTCGTGATATTAAGCTAGCTATTATGAAGAAATATATGGATGCTGATGAGGCTACACGTATTAATTATGAAGATAAGTATGTGGGAGCAGCCAACTATTGGAAGAACTCAATGGGTATGAACAAATGTATCGATTCCATTGGGCTTATTCGCCAAAAGCTACAGTATGAGGAGAAAATCCAAAAGTGGTTGAAGGAAAAAACGACACAAGACGATCGTACTAATGTCGATTTTGAAAAGCTCGCACAGCTATATACAAAGGTGGCTGCACCAACAAAGGCTACTACTTATTGGATAGAATCGTTTTGGAATACTTCAGAACTCTTTACACGTGCTATCAATATCGCTCGTGGTAGAGGTATGAAGTTTGAGGGCAAAGACGGCGATAAAAAACAATATGGTGTATTTGAGGACAACTCAAAAACGTGGAACCTAGCTCTTGATAAGGAAATGACTGCTGCCATGTTAAAGGACTATGCCGAACAAGTGCCTGGCGAATATCAGCCTGCTTTCTTAAAAACGATCAAGACAAAGTTTGGTGGCGATTATAAAAAATATACCGAGTGGTTATATAAGAAGTCTAAGTTGCTCACTCCGGGCGTTAAGTTTTATGCTCGCAGCAAGCAGCTATTTAAAGATCCGGGCTTTATAGTAGGTAAGCAATTGTTTGATATGTTCCGCCAAATCAATATTCAGAAAGCCGATACACAAGAAGAAATCGAACTTCAAGAGAAGAAGCTTTGCCAAGCAAAGGTAGAGATGGAGATGGATATGCCACACTATAGTGATGCTAACTTCACTATGCGTCTCTCTTACGGTCAGGTGGGAGGCTATCAGTTAGGCTCTTGGGATAGCAACTATTACACCACTGCCGAAAGCATCGTTGAGAAGATGAAGCGTGCCAACGAAGTAGAGGAATACAAGGTAGAACCTATTATGATGGATCTTATGAGTCAGAAAGACTATGGTAAATATGCCGATAAGACCACAGGTAAGATGCAGCTTTGCTTCCTAACCAACAATGATATCACGGGTGGTAACTCTGGTTCTGCTATCTTTAATGGTAAGGGCGAGGTAATCGGTCTAGCTTTTGATGGCAACTGGGATAGCCTTTCTAGCGACATCAACTTCGACCGTAAGCTTGCTCGCTGCATAGGTGTTGATATTCGTTTCGTACTCTACTTGATGGATAAGTGGGGGCATGCTGACCGCCTGTTGAAGGAAATTAATGCGCAGTAAAGTAGGCATTTAGCAATTTACTAATCATCAAGATCGAGGCTAGGATGTAGCAGCATCCTGTCTCGATCTTTTTTATAAGCCTTAATAGTATCCTATAAACAGAGCCGAACAGTAGTGAAAAATATAGCTACTGTTCGGCTTTTTTCGTGCAAAAATGTTCCATTTCATCGAATATTTTGTACCTTTGACAAAGGTAACGACTTTGATTAAAACGACAAAATATCATCTATAAAATGACATAAGGTTATCTTTCTTCTAGTAAAAGCTTATCTATAGTTTAGTGAAAGCTTATCTATAGTTTAGTAAAAGGTAATCTTTTTGTTTGAAAAATAAATTAAAAAATGTACAAAAATAAATTGTTTTTACTTTAAAAATAATTTATTTTTCAATGCAAAAGGTAACTATTTGATAATCAATAGGTAATGTTTTGAAAAAATAAAGATGAGCTTTTACTTCAAGAAAGGTTGTCCTTATAAACACAATAATAGAGCTATGGCAAAGAAACAACGCTCCAAGAATCCTATTTATTACTGTTTGATCTCCGCTTTGGAATCTCCTTTTTTTGTCGCAGAACGGAATAATAAAATATGCGGTTGTGGCTGGCAAAATACCGATTATTTCGATGATTTTGCCAATTGTGTACTTGTGCAACGCAATGATCGCCCTTTATTAGCAGAGGCTTGTAAGCAGTTGGACGAATATTTTGCAGGCAATCGTACACAATTCGATCTACCACTATTGCTTGAAGGCACCGATTTTCAGCGTAAGGCATGGGCTACTCTCTGTAACATTCCATACGGTGAAACCGTGTCTTATGGAGAGGAAGCCCGCCGAATGGGTATGCCTAAAGCGGTAAGGGCAGTAGGAGGAGCTAATCATGCTAACCCTATCGCAATCATAGTGCCTTGTCATCGGGTGATAGCTGCTAGTGGAAAACTATGCGGTTACGGTGGTGGTGTTGAGAGAAAAGTGAAGCTGTTAGCACTTGAGAAAGCTCATAAGCCTCAATAAGGCTTTAACAAAAAAAGTCTTGAGGGGGCTTGAGGTCGGGGGGGGGAAAAGTTTTAGTGTGTTATCTTTAACAAGATTTACAAGATTGAAGTGCTTAGTTATGGGGTTTGGTCAATCTTGTTAATCTTGTTAAATAAAGGGATAACTCTGTAAATCTTCTCAAATAGGGAGAGGATTCTTATTGGAATTACTCTGAAGCAGGAACAAACTTGATGCAAGCTGGTTTGCTAAGCTCAATATCCTGCTGTGTATTTTCTAGTAAGCCTGTTGTGGCATCGCGGCGGAAAACTTGTATTTTATTCGAGTCGCGGCAAGCCACCAAGAGGAATTTACCATTTGGAGTGATGGCAAAGTTGCGTGGGTGAATACCCGTTTGCTGATAGCCTACGCGTGTCAATCTGCCATTTGCTGCCACACGAAATATTGTGATACCATCGTTTTTAAGGCGGTTGCTAGTGTAAAGGAATTGCCCATCAGGAGAAAGATGAATATCGGCTGCCCCTTTTGCATGCGCTTCATCTGAAACAATAGATTGTAGGAAGCCCAATTTTCCGTTAACATAATTGAAGGCAGTTACCTTCCCCGATAACTCATTAATAAGGTAGGCATGTGCGCCATTCTTCGAGAAAATAAGATGGCGAGGTCCCGAGTGTTCTTCTATTTTTGCAGCAATACCTTGTGGAACGATCTTTTTCTTTGTCTTGTCGAACGAATAAGCAAGAATTTTATCACCACTGAAGTCGGTGGCAAATATATAGCCATCGTAGGCAATCTTTGTGCAATGAATGTGGGGCAGATGCTGACGCCCAAGGTCGGTAACGTTTTTAGTGCCTTTAAAAAGCGCATAGTTAGGTCCTACCTCCCCATTTAATAAAAGCGGAAAGTACGACATAGTGCCACCGCTATAATTAGCCGTAAGTGCAAAGCCGTTGCCCAGCTCCACATAGCAAGGATCCTCACCGTGGGTAGGTTCCGAGTTTAATAGTATCATCTTACCTGTTTTTTTGTTGAAGCTAATAGCACTAAGTGTAGCATTAGTATTACCCACTTCGCTCACCGCATAGATAAATTTTCCATTCTGTGAAATCGTGAGGTACGAAGGATTAGTCAGCATAAGGTTGGCTTGCTTGGTAGCAATTCCTGTTTCTTGGTCGAATGAAAAGGAGTAGATACCTTGGCTACCACTGCCTGTGTAAGTGCCTACCACCATACTTATGTTATTGCCAGCCCATGCCAAAGTGCTCATAGATGAAGCGAGTAGCATACATAAAATGTTTTTAAATCTCATTGTTTTTTGTTTTTGGTAATGTTATTGTTAGAATAATTAAGTTTATGGCTTTTGAAAATTTGTTGCAAAATTAGTGAAACTAGATGTTTTTATTGAGGACATAAGCACAAAGCCACTCATTTTTAATTCTTTTTGGCATACGCAAGTTTTTAAGGTAAGTTCAAGTGAATAGTGGTTTGCTCTTTGCTGAATATTATAGTTAATAATTTATAAAAATACTATCTCTCAAAATGCTATCTCTCTTTTCACATCATTAATTAGTACCTTTGCAGTCCGATTATTATGGGGATTTTCTTAGAATCCCATACGTTACGTGTTAATAACATAGTCTTTGGCCGGGCTATGTGGTTAGGAAAAGCATGTGCGTGAATTAATAAAAACGTTTTTTAGTAGTAAAATTTAATTTTTAAAATGGACACTTTAAGTTACAAGACTATTTCCGTAAACAAGGAAACAGCTAAGAAAGAGTGGGTCGTAGTAGACGCTAGCGAACAAGTAGTTGGTCGCCTTTGCTCTAAAGTAGCTAAATTGCTTCGCGGTAAGTACAAACCAACTTTCACTCCTCATGTAGATTGTGGAGACAATGTTATTATCATTAACGCAGACAAAGTCGTTTTCACAGGTAAGAAAGAAACTGACAAGGTTTACACACGTTACACTGGTTATCCTGGTGGTCAGCGTTTTAATACTCCTGCACAGCTTCGCAAGCGCGATAACGGTATCGATAAGATGATCCGCCACGCAGTAAAGGGTATGCTACCAAAGGGTATTTTAGGTCGTCATTTGCTTAATAACCTTTATGTAATTAAGGGTACAGAGCTAAACGGTTTAGAGGCTCAAAAGCCAAAGGCAATTGATATTAACCAGTATAAATAATAAAGAAAGATGGAAGTAATAAACGCAATTGGTCGCCGTAAGAGCGCAGTAGCTCGTATTTACCTTTCTGAAGGTACCGGTAAGATCACAATTAATAAGAAAGATTTAACTGAATTCTTCCCATCAGCTATTCTACAGTATGTAGTAAAGCAGCCATTGGTATTGCTAGGTGTTGAAGGTCAGTATGATATTAAAGTTAATCTTTATGGTGGAGGTTTCACAGGTCAGAGCCAAGCACTTCGCCTAGCGATTGCTCGCGCATTGGTAAAGATTAATGCGGAAGATAAGAAAGCATTGAAGGCTCAGGGCTTCCTAACTCGCGATAGCCGTGAGGTAGAACGTAAGAAGCCAGGTCAGCCAAAGGCTCGTGCTCACTTCCAGTTCAGCAAGCGTTAATATTTTATGGGCTGCTTAATTTACGAGTAGCTTGTTAAAGGAAAACGCTTGAGTTTAGCATCTAAACTGACGAGATTTCTTATCGGGGAACTACCCGCCAGTTGATTCTAACCAAGCTTGGCAAAGCTTATTTGCCACGAAAGAATTAAAAAGAAAGTAAACAAAGAAATTCAAAAGAAAATGTCAAGAACAAATTTTGACCAATTATTGCAGGCTGGTTGTCATTTCGGACACCTTCGTCGTAAGTGGAATCCAGCTATGGCTCCTTATATTTTTATGGAGCGTAACGGTATTCACATCATTGATCTTCATAAGACTGTAGCTAAGATTGACGAAGCTGCAGAGGCTCTAAAGGGCATCGCTAAGAGCGGCAAGAAGATCTTGTTCGTTGCTACTAAAAAACAATCTAAGGAAGTTGTAGCCGATAAGGCAGCAGCTGTTAATATGCCATACGTAAACGAGCGTTGGGCTGGCGGTATGCTAACTAACTTCCCTACGATCCGTAAGGCCGTAAAGAAAATGACGAACATCGACAAGTTAATGAACGATGGTACATTCTCAAACCTATCAAAGCGTGAGCTTCTTCAGATTTCACGTCAGCGTGCTAAACTAGAGAAGAACCTTGGTTCAATCTCTGATTTGACACGTCTTCCTTCTGCACTATTCGTTATCGACGTAATGAAGGAACACATCGCTGTTAAGGAAGCTAATCGTCTTGGTATCCCTGTGTTTGCTATCGTTGATACAAACTCTGATCCTAAGAATGTAGATTATGTTATCCCTGCTAACGACGATGCTAAGGATTCTGTAGAGGTTATCCTATCTGCTTGTTGTGCTGCTATCGCTGAAGGTTTGGAAGAGCGTAAGGCTGAGAAGGCTGACGAGAAAGCTGCTGCTGAGCAAGCTGAGGTGGCTGCTGAGGCTAAACCAAAGCGTGCTGCTCGCAAAGCAGAAAAGGAAGAGGCACCAGCTGCTGAATAATTAAAAGAGACATGTGGGCGCTGGTGAGTGCATGACGGTGAGATAATTGCCGCATCAATCATTCACCAACGCCCATTTTTATAAAATACTTAAAAGGAGATATTACAAAATGGCTGTATCTATTGATGATATTAAGAAGCTCCGCGCAATGACAGGAGCTGGGCTTGCAGATGTTAAGAAGGCACTAACTGAGGCTGAAGGCGACTTTGATAAGGCTAAGGAGTTGCTTCGTGAGCGTGGTTTGGCTATTGCTGCAAAGCGTTCTGATCGCGAAACATCTAACGGTTGCGTTCTTGTTAAGCAAGAAGGCGACTTTGCTGCTATGGTAGCTATTAAGTGTGAGACCGACTTCGTTGCTAATGGTGCCGACTTTATAGCACTCGTTAAGGAAATCCTTGACGCTGCTGTAGCTGCTAAGGTTAAGACACTTGATGAAGTAAAGGCTTTGAAACTTGCTAATGGTGAGGATGCTGCAACGGCTGTTCAGCAGCGTTCTGGTGTAACAGGTGAGAAGATGGAGCTTGATGGTTACAACTATATGGAAGGTGCAAACGTATCTGTTTACGACCACATGAACAAGCACACTCTTGCTACTATGGTTCAGTTGAGCGATAGCAATGAGGATGCAGGGCATAAGATTGCAATGCAGGTAGCTGCTATGAAGCCAGTGGCTCTTGATGAAGCTTCTGTTTCACAGGCACAGAAAGACGAGGAATATCGTATCGCTGTAGAGAAAACTAAGGAAGAGCAGGTAGAGAAGGCTGTAGTTGCTGCTATTAAGAAGGCTGGTATCAATGCTAACTTGGTAGATAGCGACGATCACATTGAGTCAAATATCAACAAGGGTTGGTTGACACGTGAAGAGGCTGACAAGGCTATCGAGATCCGTAAAACAGTAGGTGCTGAAAAGGCTGCAAACCTTAATCAGAATATGATAGAGAACATTGCTAAGGGTCGTTTGGCTAAGTTCTTCAAGGAGAACTGCTTGGTTGATCAGGAATTCCAGTTCACAGAAGGCGATAAGATTAGCGTAGGCGATTGGTTGGAAGCACAGGCTAAGGGCTTGAAGATCACAGATTACAAGCGTTTCTCTCTTGCTGCAGACTAATTCTCGTTAAGCAAAATATAACGAAATAAATCTCTTTTGAGATTGAAATACATGGAGTTATAGGGCATAATGAAAGGCTCCTATAACTCCTTTTTTGTTTACTTTAACTTCAAACAATGAAAATATTTGCAGTGGGCATGAACTATCCACAACACAATAAGGTGTTACATGGGGATAGCTCAAAGACCGAAAATCCAGTTATCTTTTTAAAGGCTGACTCGTCTTTGCTGAAGGATCACAAACCTTTCTTTATCCCTGACGATCTTGGGCGTATAGAGTATGAAACTGAGGTGGTTGTGCGTATCAATAAGCTCGGTAAAACAGTTTCTGAGCGTTTCGCATCACGTTATTACGATGCGGTAACTGTTGGTATTGATTTCACTGCTCGTGAGCTACAAGCTAAGTTAAAGACGAAAGGCTTACCGTGGGAACTTGCTAAAAGCTTTGATGGCGCTGCTGCCCTCGGAGAATGGATCCCAAAAGAGAAGTTCATCGATCTTCAACGGCTTCATTTCCATCTTGACATCAATGGAAATACCGTACAAGAGGGCTGCACGAGTGATATGTTTTATAAAATAGACACGCTCATTAGCTATATTAGCCAATACTTTACGCTTAAAACAGGGGATATTCTCTTCACGGGTTGCCCTACGGGTTGTGGCCCAGTTCATATTGATGACCATTTAGAAGGCTATATAGAAGACCGTAAAGTGCTAGATTTTAATTGTAAATAAACCACCTTTCTATGTCATTAAAAGCATAGAAATCACATAATACAGCAGCTTATGATACGAGTAGGAATGGGATATGACGTTCATCGTTTAGTGGAAGGACGCAAGCTTTTTTTAGGAGGAATACAAATAGAGCATAGCTTAGGCTTGTTAGGACATAGCGATGCTGATGTGTTGATACATGCTATTTGTGATGCATTGTTGGGTGCTGCAAATATGCGCGATATAGGGTTTCATTTCCCCGATACGTCAGATGCAACGCTAGATATGGACTCAAAGATCATTCTTCGTAAGACTATGGAGCTTATTCAGTCGAAAGGCTACCATTTAGGCAATATTGACGCTACTATCTGTGCTGAACGTCCTAAAATAAATCCACATATTACCGCTATGGTAAAGTGTATGGCGGAGGTTATTGGATGCGACGAAGATGCTATTTCTATCAAAGCCACTACTTCCGAAAAAATGGGCTTCGTAGGTAGAGAGGAGGGCATTGCTGCTTATGCTGTGTGCTTGATTGAAAAGTAAACATTACAATAAAGTATTAACTATTTTTTATTATAATAATTATGTTACAACATTTCTGTATATCATTAAAGATAAAGGGAAAGCAATTTTATGATAGCTATTTGTCTTGCTTTAATAATAAAGTTTTCTTTTATTTTCTTTTATTGAACTTAATATCTAACTGCTCTTTTTTTTATACAAAGCGAGCATTGATATCCTTATTAATAATGATCTGTTTATCGAGCACAATTTCCATGATAGAGGTGGTGCTTTTTCGTGCGTTAGCGCGTTTTAAATGGCTTTCAAAGGCTTATTTGGTCTTGATGGGGGGGGGGGCACATCTTTTTGATTTTATGCGATTATTTTTGTCTTTTTAATTTTCAAACAACTTTAGAGCAAGATAAAATAGATATTATACTAGATACTAATCCTGTCGAAACTTTAGAGTTTTTACATACTTATTTGTCATTTGGGCTTATTATAAGTATTATATTTGGAATTGTTATCCTTGTTTTATTACTAATTCGATTAGCTGCAATTTTATCCTATTTTAGGAAATTAAGTATTGTTTTTTCTATTTTATCTTTGTGTGGAGTTGCTGCATGGACTTTTATGGTGGTTAGTTATATATTATTCCATCATGGTTTTTTAATTCCACAATATACCTCTATAACTCGTATTTCATATTTTTACAAGATGTCCAAAGATCGTGAAAGGGATATTGTAAAGCTGTGTCCAGTATGTAAAAAAGTAAAAGGATCTTCAACGTTTGATGATAAACCAAACGTAATTGTGTTAATAGGAGAATCTTCTTCGGTATATCATTCAGAGTTATTTGGATATGATCATCATACTACTCCCAAATTAAAGCAACTAGAAAATCAAGGTAGTTTAATCGCTTTTGACGATGTAGTGTCTGGTGAGGATCATACAGATGGAGCAATGAGGTTGATATTTTCTTTAGATTCTATGGGTACAGCTTTTAGTAGCACGCCTCTGTTTCCAGCAGTTTATAAGAATAGCATGTATAAAGTGCATTGTTATGACAATCAGTATTTTGTAGGCGAAGGAATTAATTTTCTTTCTTCTCCTGAATTGTCTAAGATAATGTTCACAGATCGTAATGAGACGAAATTTAGGTATGATGAAGAGCTTATTAAGAGTATAAAAATAGTAGATAATGCCTCACTTTATGTAGTTCATCTTTTAGGGCAGCATTATGTTTATTCTAGGAAATATCCTAATTCATGGGACAAATTTAAGGCTAAAGATTATGACGCTAATCGTTGGAATGAACATCAGCGAGAGTTGATAGCACAATATGATAATGCCACTTTATATAATGATTTTGTCATTAGCTCTCTGATCCAAAAGTTTAAGGATACGAACACTATTCTTATTCATTTTTCAGATCATGGCGAAGAAGTTTTTGAACTACGAGATTTCAATGGGCATGATAGTGCTTCATTATCTCCAAATTTAAAATACCAAATACGTGTACCATTATTTATCTGGATGTCTGATCGTTATAAAAAGCTTCATAAAGATATTTATGAAAAAGCTTTAGCGAGTAAGCATGTTCCGATTATAACAGATGATATTTCGCATACAATTCTTAGTGTCGGTGGTATTTCGACTAAATGGTATAAATCTTCATGTGATTTCTTATCTAATAATTATAATGCTAAAAAGCATAGAATTGTGCTACATAAAATAGATTATGATGCTTATGAGCCTACAGAAATAAGGGAGTGATAATTTTTGATAAGTTTACTTAGCGCGAAAACTTATATATTTTACCCTAAAAAAATGGTCATTGTATATTGTAGAAGTCAATATGCAATGACCGTTTTAGGGTTGATTCTACCAAGTTATTCATCTTGTGATTTCAATATCTGTAGTGTAGTATAGTAAAAGCGAGAAGATATATTTTTATTGTTGCAGTTTAGTGGATAATGCTAAATAACCTATAGGCTATCGTTCTGCGTTTAATTCTATAAAAACATAATGCCTTTTACACTATAGCATAGGTTTTATAGCCTTTATGTATCATACAAAACGCCCTCAGAAGTTAAAACTTTCTGAGGGCGTTAGTATTATGTATAAGTAGGGCTTACTTTGTAATTTTCAGCAATTGACCTGCTCGTGGGCGAGTAAACTTACTCAGACCATTCATGCGACAAAGCTGTTCAACGGTTATTCCATGCTGTTCGGCTATAGAAGCCAATGTTTCGCTATCTGACACTTTGTGATAGAATAATCGCTCACTAGTGTTGCTATAAGTAGTTTGTGGCGTACGACTAGAATAGTCGGTGTTATACTCTTCAGCGTTCATATTTGTATAAGTCTTTGGGCGTGTTCGATAGTTACCATCACCTTGTATATTCCGACGCGAGTAAGGAAGGCTTGAGCTAGTGCCACGAAGTGCTGTAGCACGAGCCGACTCGCTAGAGATATTGCTACGGCGGTACACATAATAGTCGCCTGTTACATCTTGATTAGCAAAGTCGAAGAAAAGAGCTGGGTTTAAAGCTACACCACAAAGACGCGTTTCAAAATGAAGATGCGAGCCTGTAGAACGCCCAGTATTACCTCCAAGCCCAATAGGTTGCCCTGCTTGTACATACTGATTTTCTCTTACTAATTGGCGTGAGAGATGTCCATAGATTGTCTCTAAACCATTGTTATGTCGAATAACAATGTATTTTCCATAACCATTAGCATTATATTTTACGATACGAACTCGCCCAGAAAAAGCCGAACGTATGGTATCGCCGATATATACTTTAATATCCATTCCTTGATGATTACGCCCCCAACGGCGACCAAAGTTACTTGTAATCACACGGCTAGGTGTTGGTATTACAAAGCCACGGAGATCAATTTTGTAAACATCAGGAAGAGTAGTCTGACGATGTGCATAGGTATTATTCCAATCATCGTATAAGTCTGATGCTGGCTCTTCCTTTTCTTCTGCCTCTTTTAGCCTATTGATGACCATAGTGTCAAGCGTATTAACACGTCTGTCAACAGGTGCTTGCAAAGCTAATCGATCTTGTGCTTTAGCAGATTGGGCTGAAAAAGCCAATACAGAACTAAGGAATATCGTTTTTATTATATTCTTTATTATCATAAAAATATACTACTTTTTATACGCTTCTTACTTATCAAAAGGTAGGAGCAAAAAGGTTAAGTTATGGTGGCTGAAATAGGAAAGATGAACATTACAAAAGGTCATCAAAATCAAGCCTACTTTGCAAAGATAAAAAAAATATGCCTTTCTACTTGCACCTTAACAGTTTTTATAGCAATATTAACACACTTGTGATAGTCATAAAAGGCTTTGTAACTACTATAAACAGGGGGTATGAGAGATATTTTGTAGTTAAAATGCAATATTGCTGTTATGAGATAGCAGCCCAGTTTATATTAGTTTTTCTTAACGTTTTTAGTCTGCTCCAAAGCATTTGATATTCTGATTTATTACAAGTAGGATCGGTTTCAATGATATTTCTAGCCTCATCACGTGCCATTTGCACCAACTGCCCATCACGTGCTATATCGGCTATCTTTAAGTCGAACGCTATACCACTTTGCTGTGTACCTTCCAAATCGCCAGGACCACGAAGCTTTAAGTCGGCTTCTGCTATTTCAAATCCATCGTTTGTACCACAAATTACATCAATGCGTTTCTTGGTTTCTTTGGTGAGTTTATGATTGGTTACTAAGATGCAATAGCTCTGTTGGGCACCTCTGCCTACACGACCACGCAACTGATGCAACTGTGATAGTCCGAAACGCTGGGCATCAAGAATTACCATTACCGAGGCATTAGGCACGTTTACACCTACCTCTATTACCGTTGTAGCCACAAGTATTTGCGTTTGTCCTAAAACAAACTTCTGCATCTCTTCTTCCTTTTCCTTATCTTTCATCTTGCCATGGATCTTGCTAAGGTGAAATTCGGGAAAGGCTTCTTTGAGCGTAATATACCCTTCTTCGAGGTTTTTAAGGTCGCTCTTCTCGCTTTCTTTTATGAGTGGGAATACAATATACACCTGCCGACCTCGCAGTATCTGCTGCCGAATGCCTTGATAAAGACTCGTTGTTTGGTTGTCATATTTATGAATGGTTGCAATGGGTTTACGTCCTGGAGGCAATTCATCGATGATACTCACGTCCAAATCGCCATAAATAGTCATAGCAAGGGTGCGAGGAATGGGGGTAGCGGTCATTACTAGCACGTGTGGAGGTTGCTCGCTTTTTGTCCAAAGGCGTGCGCGCTGTGCCACGCCAAAGCGATGCTGCTCATCAATAACTGCTACACCTAACTTTTGAAAGGCGACAGTTTCTTCTAAAATAGCATGTGTTCCCACCAAAATATGAATGGTACCATCTACCAATCCCTCCAATATTGCCTTGCGCTTCTTACCTTTTACAATGCCTGTAAGTAGCTCTACACGGAGGTTCATACCATGGAGAAATTCACGGATGGTTTGCAAATGTTGCTCTGCCAATATCTCTGTAGGAGCCACTAGGCAAGCCTGAAAACCATTATCAACACCTATAAGCATCGACATCAGTGCTACAAGCGTTTTACCAGAGCCAACATCGCCCTGCAAAAGGCGGTTCATTTGCCGTCCACTTCCCATATCGGCACGGATCTCTTTCATAACACGTTTCTGCGCATTGGTAAGTGCAAAGGGGAGGTTATGATGATAGAACCAATTGAATTGCTCGCCTATTCGCTTAAATGCATAGCCTCTATATTTGCGATGATGGTCGCTAGCATAGCGCAGAATATTGAGCTGAACATAAAACAATTCTTCAAACTTTAAGCGCATTCTGGCACGCTGGGTGTCCTCAACGCTCTTAGGGTAATGTATTTTTCGGAAAGCTTCATCGCGCGAAATGAGATGAAGATGGGTGGTAATAAAGGGGGGAAGCGTTTCTTCTAAGGGGGTGGTAAGCTTAGAAATGAGTACTTTTGTGAGCTTTTCCATAGTACGCGAGGAAAGAGAAGCATTCTTCATCTTCTCTGTTGTAACATAGAAAGGCTGCATACCCATATCGTTGAGCTGCAATTGGGAAGCATCATCTATATCGGGGTGAGTAAATTGGAAACGCCCATTGTAAAACCCGGGCTTTCCAAACACTACATATTCCTTGCCTACTTGATAGTTTTTGTAAACGTATTGTGTACCATTAAACCATACCAAATCGCACACTCCGTGCCCATCGGAGAAATGTGCTATGATGCGCTTCTTACGCCTTCCCATGTCGTATTCCTCAAAGCTAAGGATCTTGCCTTTGATTTGTACGAAAGGCATATCTTGTGAAAGTTCAGAAATAAGATACACCTTTGTGCGGTCGATATACTTATAAGGATAATACTCTAACAAGTCACGATAAGTTTTTATACCAAGTTCTTTACTTAGTATATCCTTTCGCCGAGGTCCCACACCAGGCAAATACATAATGTCTTGATCGAGTATGTCTAGCAAAATGTTATCTTCCTATTATTTATGATTGCCTTCATTTTGGCAAATTACCTCTGCCACTTTGAGGTCGAAAGGTGTTGTAAGCTTGATATTCTCACGATTTCCTTCCACCATTTCCACCTTTTGTCCGAGGCTTTCCACCACACTAGCATCGTCGGTGAAACCATCGTTTTCTTCTTGTTGATAGGCTCTTTTAACGAGAGAAATATCGAATACTTGTGGCGTTTGTACCAAACGATACTCGCTTCGTTGCACATTCTCACCACTACCATCTTGTGAAATATGACGCAAAGTGTCGTTAACATTGAGCACGGGGATCACTGCTTGGCTGGTGAGTGTAGCCTCAAAGCATCGCAAAATGGTATCAATAGAAACGAAAGGACGCACTCCGTCGTGAATGGCTACATAGCCATCGGCGTTGTCGGGGATAAGCTGTAAGCCATTCTTCGACGACTGAAAGCGTGTTGCTCCACCATTGGCTAGCTGGTAATCGTCGGTAAATTGGTATTCTTCGCACAAACGTTGCCAATACGCTTGTTGCTCTTTGGGCAAAACAAGGATTATTTTCAACGTGGGATCATAGGCATGAAATCGCTTAATAGTGCGCATTAACACGGGCAAACCAGCTACTGGCAAAAATTGTTTTGGCACTTCTCCGCCCATACGTAAGCCCTTGCCCCCTGCTACGATAATAGCATATTTCTCCATAATCGGTTATTTTGCGCTGGCAAGCACCTTATTATATAGCATCTCTTCCTTTACCTTTTCTACCTCTGCGGCAGGCACAAAATAGCTTAATAGTTGGTAAGCGTATGGCAAAACAGCTACTGGTCCTGCACCTGTAGTTACGTTTTCATCTACCTGAACTAATGCTCCTGTAGGTTCAGCTCCATTGATAAGATATGCTTCCATACCCGGATAGATCGTGGCTTTCTTACCGTTCAGAATACCAATAGAAGCAAAAACAAGCGGAGCTGCACACACAGCACCTAGCAATCTTCCACTTTCAAACTGCTCTAGTAAAACTTTTCGTACGCCTTCATGCTCATTAAGGTTAGTAGAACCAGGCATACCGCCAGGTAGAAGCATCATATCGGCATCGTCAAAGTTTGCAATATCCTCTAACAAAGCATCTGCTTCGATGTTTACTCCATGTGAAGAACGCACCATCTTGTTGCCCGTTACGCTCACAAGACATACCTCAACACCACCTCGGCGAAGAATATCTATAGGTGCAATGGCTTCCATTTCCTCAAAGCCAGTAGCTAGAAACTCATAAACTTTAGCCATAATATTTTATTTTTACGATTATAAATTGAATAAAAAACTATACTTTTGCAAGTAATATCTCTTGCAAATGTACTAAATATTCGTGGCTTAGTGCGGATAGCAAGACTAAAGATTTATAAAACATCTACTTTTTATGACAGAAAAGAAGCTCAGCTTTGCAATATTTGGAAGCAAGTCGGGAGCAGCAAAATCAAACCGAATAAGCGAGCTAATCGAGAAACTTCGATCGAAAAATGCTACTATATACGTTGAGAAATATTTTCTTAATGCCATTGCTTCGAGCATAGATCGGGAAGCAAAGCGAGATATTTGTGCCTTTGAAGTGATTGACTTTTCGGTGGATTTCATTATCTCTTTGGGGGGCGATGGAACTTTTTTAAGAGCAATAGGGCGTACAGGAAGTTTGCAAGTCCCTATCATTGGCGTAAATATGGGGCGACTGGGCTTTCTTGCTAATATACCACAAGAGGAACTAAACCTCACGATTGACAACATTTATGCTAATGAGTTTAGTGTGGAGGAACGCGCGGTAATTAAGTTGGAATGTCCTGATCGAGAAATTATCATTAATCCTTTTGCTCTCAACGATATTGCTATTCTGAAACGAGATATGGCTGCTATGATTTCTATCCGTATGGCTATCAATGGAGAATTTCTTACTGCTTACCTTGCCGATGGCTTAGTAATAAGTACGCCAACAGGATCGACAGCTTACTCGTTATCGATTGGTGGCCCTATAATGGTGCCTCAAACTAGCACGCTAAGCATAACGCCTGTAGCACCACATAGTCTTAATATTCGCCCTATCGTTATTAGTGATGAGGCTGAAATAACGTTAGAAGTGGAGAGTAGAAGCCACAATTTTCTCGTTGCTATCGACGGAAGATCTGTAAAAATGAAAGAAGGTACCACCTTAACCATTCGCAAAGCACCTTACAAAGTGAAGATACTAAAGCCTAAAAACAATACTTTCTTTAGAACTTTACGCGAAAAACTGATGTGGGGAGCTGATACAAGAAAGCTGGGTGGTAAGCTATCTAAATAAAAAGTATTAATGAGGAAATAAAAAATCCACTACTAGAAAAATATTTTTCATGAATGAATAATATGAACAAAAGGCTAAAAAACCTACTAAGGATACCCGAAACGAAATATTCTACCAAAGAAATTTATGCTTGGTTATGGCTTGCTTGGAAAGGTAACCGCACTCAAGCTATGATCAATGCCATAATAGGTTTGCTAGGAGTAATGGTTTCGCTAACTGTGGTGTGGGGTATGCAGCATGCCATTGATGTATCTTCGCATGTAATATCTGGTAGCATCGTGATGGCTGTTGTTGTACTTGGTATACTCTTCTTTGCTGATTTCGGATTGCACGTTGCCTCCATTTGGGTAAGAAATTTGCTAGGAATAAAGGCACAAAACAGAATGCAACAGCACCTACTAGATAGAATGCTACGTTCGGAATGGAAAGGAAGGGATAGTTATCATAGTGGAGATGTGCTCAACCGACTAGAATTTGACGTAACCAATGTCGTAACTTTCCTCACTGAAACCATTCCCAATTCGCTCTCTACCCTAACCCTTTTCATAGGTGCATTTACCTATTTAGCATTGATGGATTGGCGATTAGCAATTGTTATCATCGCTATGGTACCTTTTTTTATATTGTTGAGCCGAGTGTATGTAAGACAGATGCGCCGATTGGTAAAAGATGTTCGCACTTCCGACTCAAAGGTACAAAGTGTTCTCCAAGAAAGTATTCAGCATCGTGTGTTGATAAAAACGCTAGAAAGCGACGACTTTATTGTTAATCGTCTAGAAACAACACAAAACAAATTGCGTAAAAAGGTAGTGAAGAAAACAAAGTTTTCAATATTCTCAAGCACAGTCCTTCAGTTTGGTTTCGTGTTGGGCTACCTCATCGCCTTTGCTTGGGCAGCCTTTCGTTTATCAGCGGGAACACTTACCTTTGGTGGAATGACAGCCTTCTTACAACTCGTAAATAAGATACAATCGCCAGCTAGACAACTCACACAGTTGGTACCTGCTTTCGTGTCTGTATTCACAGCAGCAGAGCGTTTAATGGAATTAGAGGAAGTACCACTTGAGAAACAGGGCGACGCTATTGAGCTAGAAGCACCATGTGGTATAAAGTTAAACAACATATCCTACCAATATTTCGATGCCGATACTCCTGTAATCAAGGATCTTAGCTTCGATTTTCACCCGGGATCATGTACTGCTGTGCTAGGCGAAACAGGGTCGGGAAAGACTACTTTGATACGAATACTTCTAGCATTGCTAAAGCCGACATCGGGTAGCGTAGAAATATATGGCAGAGAAGAACGTATGGAACTAAACCCATTGATGCGCACCAACTTCGTATATGTACCTCAAGGAAATACGCTAATGAGCGGAACCATTCGTGAAAACCTCAAAATGGGCAAGGAAAATGCTACTGAAGAGGAGATGAATAAGGCTTTAAAAAAGAGTTGTGCTGCCTTTGTTCTCAATCTGCCTAATGGACTTGATACGGTGTGTTCGGAGCAAGGTGGAGGCTTGAGCGAGGGGCAGGCACAACGCATTGCCATAGCTCGATCATTGTTGAGGGATAAGAGCATTATGATCTTTGATGAAGCAACATCAGCACTCGACCCAGAAACGGAGAAACAATTGCTTAAAAACATCCTCGCTCATCACGATAAAACCGTGATATTTATAACTCATCGTCCTGCAGTGGTAGAGTATTGCAACCAAGTGCTGACCATAGAGAAAATATAAAGAGGGTTTGCCTAATTAAGAATAAGATAGTATATTTGCAAAACGATGTGATACTCATTTGAATATATTTCCATACATCATAACACAAAAACAGATAATATATCAGCCGTATGAAACGAAGTTTATTAGCACTAGCAAGCATGTTGTTGCTTTGTCTAGGAACAACAAACGCACAAAATAACACAACAGCACAAACTGTAAACACCGATGCTACTTATGCCAAAGACTTACTCCAACCAGGCACAATAGCACCTAACTTTAGCCTAAAAACTTACGATAATCGCACAATTAGATTAAGCGATTTCCGTGGAAAATATCTTGTTATCGACTTTTGGGCTAGTTGGTGTCCTGACTGTCGTAAAGATATTCCTGCTATGAAGGAGCTTTATAGCAAATATTCTACACAAGGAGTGAACTTCCTAGGCATCTCGTTTGATACCGACAAAGAGCGTTGGGCAAAGACTTATTGGGGTACTTACCAGATGGCTTGGACACAGGTGAGCGAGCTAAAAAAGTGGAAAAAGGGTTCTGTTATCGACCAACTCTATAAAGTAAATTGGATCCCACTGATGTATTTGATTAATCCTAACGGCAAGATCATTCTAGGAACTACTGAAGTAACCAAACTAAAGGAAACGTTAGAAAGTATCAACACCGCAAGCGTACTAAATAATAATAGCCCTAAAGCACAATTTAAAGGCGGGCAAAGAGCATTCGATGATTATACGATAGAGCATCTTAAAGGTGTGTTTTGCGATAAGAAAGCGAATGTAAAAGCGGATCTTGTTGTACGTTTCACGGTGATGTTCGATGGTCAGGTAACTGGTGCTCACGTGGTAAAAGTGAAGAATGTTGAGGCAAGTGGTTCTCAATATAATAAGATGACACAAGCAAAGCGTCAGGCTTTTATCGCTAAAAGGTTAGCTGAATATAAGAAAGAGGCTGTACGATTTATGACTACCAAAACAAAAATAGCTCCCGATGTCCAGCTAAAACATTTGTGGAAGAAGCCTTGGAAAGAAGTGGGTATGCCTCTTTGGGAGCCTGCTACAGTAAATGGTAAGCCTATTCAGACTAACCAAACAGTAACTCTGAACTTCGGTTGCTTATAAGCCAATAAGGGCTACAAGAAGCATAACTACATAAAAAAGTTTATTTATACTCATGCCAAAATGCCTTCCGAAAGTGATATAACAACTTTCGGAAGGCATTTTATTTTCTCTTTTCGGTTTCAAAAATGGAAAAATAAAAGTAAGCGGAACAGAAAAGTTGAGTAGTAAAAATATACAACAGTAAAGTAAAACATCATCTTTTGAGTTGTAAAAGATGATGTTTTACCTCATAAAATATTATCTCTTATGTGGGTTTTGATTATCAACTGTTTATGTATAGATAGCTGATGCGCTAATGAAAGTGCTACTGTAAAAGAATATACAAGTAGCAAAAATGTAACAGTTGCGTGTTTTACTTTGTTGCAACGCTATCCTTTTTGAAAGAATCGGAGATGCCCTTGCCAAGCTTTTTAAAGAATTTCTTACCACTTTGTCCAACTTTTCTCGTCGCTTCACCCAGCGTTTTCCACTCGCGTTTAGCCACAGTGCTGACACCTTTTCCAAATTCTTTCAGACCATGTCTGGCTTGTAGCTCACCAGAGTCGGGGTTTTCTGTTGTGGTAGTCTTGGTGTGTTGAGGCGTAGGAACAGTTGTTGTACGTGTTGTAGTAGTTGTAGTTACGGTGGTAACAGTTTTAGTTCTTACCGTACCACTATTCTTTTTCACTAAGTTGGGTGAAGCTCCTGCCACACCGCTGTATTGACTTTGCGCACTAGCCGATAGGCTTACGGCTGCTAAAGTAATAATAATAGCCATCCTTGTTGTTTTCATCTTTTTCCCTTATTACTATGTTATTCTTATGATTGGATAGCGAAAAAATCGCTTTTTATTTCTTCATAACGTTGCGAACCAAGAAACCTAAGTGGTGGAAAGTAGTTTTTATTACCCCATAATGCTTACACATTACCTTGTAACGCTCTATCAATGATGCACGATGATGTTGTGTTGTTTGTCCCTCTTCGAGATAGTTTGCCACTACGGCATGCACGTTTCGTAGAGACAAGCCATGACGTTCGCCCTCTTTCATCACCCTAATGCACCAATCCACATCTGACGAATAGCGATAGCGTGTATTATAAGGTAGCTTTTTGGCTATGTCTGTTCGTGCATAAAAGGCTTGATGACACACGAGCATCCCTTCTTCGAACGATTGCCATGTAAGCTCTTCTGGAGGCTCTAAATGGCGGTGATAAAGAAAGATACCGTCTTTGTCAATAATGTCGGTATTGCCATATACCACAGCGGGACTTTCCTCCCCATCTCCCGGAAGGGCTACTGTCGCCACTTTATCCAATGTTTCTGTGTCTGGAAAACGATCGCCAGCGTTGAGGAAAACAATGTAAGTTCCTGTGGCTTTTTGTAAGCCTTTATTCATTGCATCGTAAAGCCCTTTATCGGGTTCGCTCTGTATCAAGACTGTGTGTCCATTCTCTGCTTTGTCAGAAAAGGCTTGGTAGTCGCGTGCCATTTGCACCGTATTATCCTTTGAAGCACCATCTATAATGATATGCTCTACATGAGAATAGTCTTGCATAAGCACACTGTCAAGGGTAGGCTGCAAAACTTTTTCGGCGTTGTAGGTAATGGTTACGACGGAGAAAGTAATCATAATTTATAATTTTTGTAAGCTAAAGCTTCATAATACACATTGATATATTGCTCGGCTACATTGCGTTCGGAATACGTATGTTGCACCTTTCCTACGGCTGATGTGGAGAGATGCAGGTAGTCGGCATCGGAAAGCACCCAATGAATGCCTTTTGCTAGATCGGCTGCATTGCGCTCTTTTGCAACATAGCCATTTTCTAAATGGTCAATCATCTCTGGTATTCCGCCCACTTTGAAGCTAACACAAGGAATGCCACATGCCATAGCTTCCATAATAGTGTTGGGTAGATTATCCTCAAGTGAGGGTAAAACAAAGACATTAGCAGCGTTATATACATCGCGGATTTTTTCTTGGTCGGCTACGTATCCGAGAGGATATGTAGGCAAAGCAAGCTTGTTGGCAATCTCTTCAGCATGTCCACCAAGAATGGTAATGCAGGTGTTTTCCTTCATTGCTGGGTGCTCTTTCGATATTTGTTCGATAGCCTCAATGAAGAGTTCCATACCCTTTCTCGTGTCGGTAACACGCTGAGAAACGAAGAGTATCACGTTTTTATCTGTAGGAATACCTAGTTTTTTGCGTGCTTCATACTTGTCTTGTGGTAAGAAAATAGTGGTATCAATAGGGTTGGGAATGCTCTGTACAGCATGTTCTTTTAATAGTTTGCTGCGTTTTGCTTCCCTGCAAAGCCATCTACTGCATGTTACAAAATAGATATGTCCACGATCATATACCTTGCTTTTTTTATTCCATACAGTGGCTGCAAGATCATTATTTGAGCCACCGTAGGGAAGAAGTGAGCAGTTGTGGCATCCGTCTTCGTAGTATTTGCAGCCACGCGCATAGTGGCAAATAGCTGTTGCTGGCCATAGATCGTGCATAGTCCATATTATGGCTTTCCCTGACTTGATAATCTTTTGAATACCATCGAGCGATAGCATACCTTGGTTTATCCACGACAAATGAATGACATCGGCTTCTTTAAATTCAGGAAGCTTGGTTATATCCACCCCAGAATTGGCAATATCTATTTCGAAAAGGTGTTGCTTGTTGAAGTGAAGTTTAGCATAAATGCACAGGCGTTCCCATAAAAAGTGCCATTTTGTTCGCCATGATTTACGAAGTCCAACAACTGTAAGTTTGTCGGTTTCTTTCTCTCGTACTAGCATCTTTGCCTTTACACCTTGCTTGTTTAAGGCGTTAAGAAGACGATTAGCAGCCACAGCAGCACCACCCGTCTGTTCGCTTGTATTTACAATTAGAATGCGCATTGTGCTATATTTATTTGGTTCCAACTCGTTATTGCCTCTGAAAAGCAGTTACAAGTATGTGCAAACTTACACAAAAAGGTTGAACTTCACAAAGTAATTGCGTGGGTTTAAAGTAAAAATAGGGTATTTTTAGAATACTAACGACGGTGAGGTTGTATATTTATTACAACAAAACGGGTATATAATATTTTTGTTGCATATATATTGTTGTGTGGTAAAGGGGTTGTTTTTGTAAAGTAGGTCATAAACGATAAAAATGTAACTTGCTAGTGTTTACGCACACAATTGCGTTTGACTTATATCAAGAAAATAGGGTTTTTCCTAAAAAAGTAGGGTTTTCCCCTTGCGGCTTTCTAAACTTCTGCATACCTTTGCATCATCAAAAGGTTAATAGATTGTTTAGGTTAGTAATAATAGATTTAGGTTTTTAGTTATTTTATTTAGGTAAATGTTTAATAAGATTGTTCAGGAATAACAAAGGCAACCGTGAGGCTCCCTTCTTTTAAACACGAACTTTTTATATTATTAAACATACATTAAACGCCAGAGCTCGCTAGAGAGTTTTGGCGTTATTTTTTGTAGTATTTGGTAGTAGAAATGATAAGTGGTGATAAGTATTTTAACAATTATACTTACCACCACTTGTTATGCGCTATCTTTTTAGAACTCTAATATCATCACACCGCTTTGTGGGAGCGTAATGTTCTGTGTGAGATCCACTTTCTGACCAGTGAGAATATCTGTGGCAACAGTGGCAGATCCTATCAACTCAGCATAGTGTTTTACTTGTAGCTGAGCTTCTTTGCGTGTTCCATTCTCCACTGTCATTACCGTTTTCCCACCATATTGACGTGCCAAAACATAGATTCCTTTGAGCGGAACAAATTGCGTTTGTGTGCCTTTGCTAATCACTTCATTGCCTTTTCGCCATTGTAGCAAACGAGAAACCCAGTCGAACATAGCGTTTTCAGCAGTAGTTCTGCCTTCTTTGGTAAACTTATTTTGAGTATCTCCTGCAAAACCACCGGGGAAATCCTTACGTACATTACCATCAGTAACGGCTTTTGTACCATTCATTAAGATCTCAGAGCCATAATATAATTGTGGTGTACGCTTCATTGTGAGCAACAGCGCATAGGCTTGTTTTAGGAAAGTAGCATCCTTTTCATCGCCTAAGAAGCGGTCAGTATCATGGTTTTCGACAAATGCTAGCACACTAGCTGGGTTAGGGTAGAGATAGTCTAGCCCTAAAGAGGTATAAATCTTGGCAAACCCGTCATCCCATTGATTAGTTTCTTCATGCTTTATTCGGTTGATACGGTCGAAGAAAGCAAAGTCCATCACTGACTTTAGGTTGCTGTTTTTATCGCTCAGCTTACTGTCTTTTTGCCATGCTGCAGTGTAAGAAGGTTCGGTAACCCATGTTTCACCAACAGTATTAAAGTTAGGATATTCTTTGTTAAGCACCTCTAACCAATGCGCCATAGCATCACGGTCAGTATATGGGTAGGTATCCATTCTGATACCATCAATACCTGCATTTTCAATCCACCATACTGAGTTTTGTATCAAATACTTCATCACATGAGGGTTCTTTTGATTAAGATCGGGCATAGATGCGACAAACCATCCATTCATAGTTTCATCTAAATCCACTTTACTAGCATAAGGGTCTAAGACCGAGTTGAGTTTAAAAGAAGTTTGTAAGCCATAATTTGGATAGTTAAACCAGTCCTTTGAAGGCATATCTTTGTTCCAAGGGTGATAACTTCCGCAATGGTTAAAAATCATATCCATCACTACTTTCATACCTTTGCTATGGCACGCTTCAATAAGATTTTTATAGTCTTCATTCGTTCCAAAGCGTGGATCTACACGGTAATAATTGGTAGTAGCATAACCATGATACGAGCTCTGCTTACCGTTTTCCGCAGGCATATCGTTTTCAAGTACAGGGGTAAACCATAGTGCTGTAACACCAAGCGATGTGAAATAATCGAGGTGTTGGCGAACACCTTCCAAGTCGCCACCATGTCTTAGGCTTGGTTCTTGTCGGTTACACAGTTGGTCGCGCATACCTTTTATCACATCGTTTTTAGGATTTCCGTTAGCAAAACGATCGGGCATCAATAGATAAAGCACATCGGTATTGTCAAATCCCTTACGGTCTTTCCCTGCCATTTGTCGTGTTTTTAGCTCGTATGGCTTTGAGAATTTCTTACCTTTATTAGTAAAGTTGAGCTTAATCTGTCCTGCCTTTGCATCTGAAAGATTAAGATATAAGAGGAGATAATTAGGCGAATCAAGGCGAACTATAGAGTCGAGTTTTACGCCTCCACCCTCTATTTGCACATTAGCTGTTTTGATACCTTCTCCATATATCATAAGTTGTAAGCTAGGATCTTGCATTCCCACATACCAATTAGTGGGTTCTATGCGATCGATAGTAGTTCTTTTTTGTGCTTTTGTGTTAGTTGTTAGGAACATTAAGCTCGCTAAAATCATTAAAAATGCTTCTTTCTTCATATTGTGATAATGAGTTATAGGAGTTATATTAAAATAGGCTTATTATAAGATTTCAATACTCTTAGTTGTGTAGAATCAGTGCTGATTGGCGATCTATCATCACTTCACCCCCTTCCATCTCACCAAGACCACTCTCTTTTACCTGTCCATTTGCGCAGACAATAGTATATTTTCCTATTGGGATTTGTACCGATTTGAGGTCATTGCTACCATTAAGGATCACATAAATGTCTTTCCATTGGTCGCCTCCTGCATGATTTTTAAGTCGGAAAGCTACTAAACAGTCTTGCGTTGGTAAAAATTCTAGGTGCTGACGAACAAGGTTTGCATCACCCAAGCGAAAGGCTTTATGTGCCTTTCTAAGTGCTATCAATCCTTTGTAATAATCGAATACATCGGGGTAAGTTGTTAGGTTGTTCCAATCAAGATGATTGATTGAGTCAGGCGATTTAAATGAATTATGCACCCCTTTCTTATCTCTTAACATCTCTTCACCTGACAACATAAACGGAATACCTTGTGAAGTAAACACCGCTGTTTGAGCCAATTTATCCAAGCGTATCAGTGTTTCCTTGTCGTACTCTGCTTCAGGGATAGATGTTTTGATGCGATCGACAAGGCACATATCGTCATGGCAACTCACATAAGCTATCATTTGTGTAGGTTGAAGTGCCCAAGGCTGTTTAGAATAGTTTACCTTTGAATAGTCCACTTGTGGATGAGCTACCATACCAGCGATGCCTGCTTTCACACTTTCCTCTAAGCCTTTTACACCACCGAGGAAACCTGCTTGATGATCATCGGAGAAAGGACCGCGTAGCGCATCACGCAAATCGTCAGAGAAAGCAGCAATACCAGGTAGTTTAGGGGTATTTGCTTTTATAGCCAACTGTTCGGTAGGAATGGCACAAGTACCAGCACTCCACCCCTCACCATAGATAAATATCTGTGGGTCGATGGCTGAAAGTTCTTTGCGAACCTCATTCATAGTTTCAATATCATGCACCCCCATAAGGTCAAAACGAAATCCATCAATATGATATTCGTCCACCCAATACTTCACACTCTCTAGGATAAACTGGCGCATCAAAGGCTTTTCGCTAGCCGTTTCGTTACCACAACCACTGCCATTGCTAGGCTTTCCATCTGCAGTGTAGCGATAATAAGCTCGTGGATAAGTACGTTCAAAGTTGCTATTTGCGATGTCCATAGTGTGATTATATACCACATCAAGGATCACGCGAATGCCTGCCTTGTGCAAAGCCTGCACCATTTGCTTAAACTCCGTAATACGTCTTGTAGGCGAATTTGCATCATACGAGTAGCTACCCTCTGGCACATTATAGTTTAATGGGTCGTAGCCCCAATTATATTGAGGCACATTTGGTTGCGACTCATCTACCGAAGCATAATCGAATGAAGGCAAGATATGCACCGCATTGATGCCCAATTCCTTCAAATGCTTGATAGCTTTCTGTTCTGTTAAGGCAAGAAACTTGCCCTTATGTACCAATCCTGAAGATGGATCTATAGAGAAATCGCGGTGGTGCATCTCATAAATCACAATATCGGCAAAACTCTTTGTAGGCACTCTTTGGTCGGTTTCCCACCCTGTTGGGTTAGTTTCCTTCATAGCTACCACAGCTCCTCGCTTGCCATTCACGCCTACTGCCTTAGCGAAAACACCAGGAGTTTCACCCTTGCCAATGTCAAACGTGTAGAAAATGCCACGCAGATCGCCATTCACCGTAGCGCTCCATTTGTCTTTTCCTATCTCCTTCATCTTCACCTTTTTATACGCTTTTCCTTTTTGTCCATCTTTATAAAGACGTAAAACAGGCTTCGAAGGCGCATTAAGGCAGAATGTAGTGGCTTGTTTAGTGTAGCTCACTTCGTTGAAAATACCCTGTGCTTTTACCCCTTGTGCTAGTAAAATAGAAGCAAAGGCAGCAACTAAGTAATGTCTTATTCTCATATTTTTTTATTTGCTAAAGACCTTGATGCTTCTAAAAACATCAAGGTCTAGGTTATCATTATCTATACGAAGAACAAACCAAATCGACCACATTACTAGTGAAATCGTTTCTCTTCATTAAGTCTTCTATGTTGATGTGCATTCTGTAACGCCAATAATGCTTAGGGTTAGCAGGGATGTTTATGCGTTCAGCGTTGGGATCTTCTAAGCGCAATTGTTCGTCAATGCTCATCCAGTCTTGTATGCCTAAGATGCAAAGCATTGAAGGCGAGTTAAGATGACGACTCACAATGTCGCGTGCTAACCACCCCGGTAATGGGTGAGGAGCTGGCCCACCTTGTTGTAGCATACTATTAAAATAAGCCTGAGCGCGATCCCAATCCTCGTCCCACCATTGTCTAAGTGTTGCCATATCATGAGTAGAAATGGTACAAACACTGCGATATGGGTTTTGTGCTAAATAGCCGAAGCGCACTTTTGGATCCTTGGGCATACTTTGAATTTCTAGGCTTAACACTTTCAATTCGTTCATAACCCATGCCACACAATCAGGGATCATGCCTAAGTCTTCGGCACATACCAACATTCTTGTGGCATTGATGAGCTTAGGGAGCTTTTTCATCGCCTCTTGATACCAAAACTGATTGTTGCGGCGGTAATAGTAATCGTTGTAAAGACGGTTGAAGGTTGCCTTGTCATGATCGTACAAACTTTCGTAAATCAATGACAATTGAGCTGTGATGCGTGGGTGGAACAAGTGCCAATTCTTATGATCACGCACAAAGAGGACATTGCTGATTAAGGCGTAAAGTCCCTCACGTATCCAGTTGTCCGTAGGGGTATTCTTGCCTTCGAAAGCAGCTTCCACCTTGCGTTGTGTGTCAAACTCCTCACGCATCTTATACCTATCGCCCCATGTACGTTCTACGTATGTGTTGCGCACATAGTTGGTATGCTCGCCAAAGATACGCTCCAAAATCCAGTCGGTAATAAATGGTTCGGTGAAGAATTCTTCTTGCCATTGCAAGCCATAGCCCTCTACCTCCTCACGACTCATACCTAACGATGGCGAGAACTGTCCTAACAAACCGTGAACAGAATTGACGGGTATTTCCCAAATGCGGAAAAAGCCCAACACGTGGTCGATGCGATAAGCATCAAAATACTTCGACATATTTTGGAAGCGACGTACCCACCAGCGGCAATCGTCCTTTACCATCTCGTCCCAATTATAGGTAGGGAACCCCCAATTCTGACCATTTACAGAGAAATCATCGGGTGGAGCACCAGCTTGTCCATTGAGATTGAAATAGCGAGGTTCTGCCCAAACATCACAACCATAGCGGTTTACACCGATAGGAATATCGCCTTTTAAGATAACATGGTGTGCTTGTGCATAGGTATGTACAGCCTTTAGTTGTGAGCTCAATATAAATTGTACATAATAGTAGAAAGCCACTTCCTCGAAAGCCTTTTCTTTTGGTGAGCTTAAAGCCTGGCGATCGGCTTCGTTCCACTGCTGGTTAGTACCCCATGTAGAGAAATCTGCTGTACCAAATTTTTCTCTTAACAAGCAGTATTGTGCATAAGGTACCAACCAACTCTCTTCCTCTTTGAAGAATTTCTTAAACGCTGCACTCCCTAAAACCTTCTTACCTTCTTGCTCAAATATATCTTGTAGGTAAGCTGTTTTTGCTTCGTTTACACGTTCATAATCAATCTGTGTAAGCGCATTTAGCTCCTTACGCAACACTTCATAGTGCTTCTTTTTCTTTGTGTCCTTGATAGCTGGAAGCAAAGTAAGATCGACATACTGTGGGTGGAGTGCAAAGATAGAGATACACGAATAGGGGTATGAGTCCGTCCATGTATGGGTAATGGTGGTATCATTGATAGGCAAAATTTGCAACGCACGTTGCTTGGTAAGGCTCACCCAGTCGATCATTTTCTTTAAATCACCAAAGTCGCCCACACCGAAACTATCCTCCGATCGTAGTGAGAATACTGGTACTAATGTGCCTGCCACACGCACAGGAGGCATAGCAAACGCAGCTTCGTCTAGCTCCATAGCAATGGCGTTGCCCTCTTCCATTGCTATAATTTCTATTGTTCGGTTATCACGGCTTTCCCAAAGCGGTGTATACTCTTTCTCATCATTGCTTATAAAGAGTTTAAAATCGATTGTGCCAGGAAGCAAGCTTGTAGCATCAATATCAATGCTCCACTCGTTAGTATTGTGTTGCACCATAGGCAAAGCCCGCTTAGTGTTCCATGCTCCGAGCAAAATATGCGATCCCGAAAGCATCAGTTTGTCTCCCGTGCCAAGCTGTGGTGCGCGTACTTTAAGCGTTATTGTTTTGCTATATCTTTGATTGGGCACTTTTTCTTGCGCCTTGTTAAAGACACTATCGGTGATGGCTGAGCTGTATAAAAAAGCATTTTCAGGAATATTGTTCCAATGGTCGTAAATGTGATAAGCATTAGCATTCTCCGCACTAAACGTGATGCGATGTAGCAATACCGACCATTCGCGGCGTGTTTCCCTTTCGCCCTCTTCTATACTGTAGAAGTATTCTAGGCTAGTGCCAGGCTTTACTTCTTTATTAATTTCCACTCCCCAGTGATAACCATCTGTGGTGTGCATTCTGTAGCGAGCCGTTTCCACCTCACCTTTGTGTATATTGGTAACAAGGTTGAGAATGAGATCTTGCCCATAAAATGTGCTGTACTCAATGTTAAACTGTATGTTCATATATCATTTTGGCTTGCGCCTTTAGTTTTTATGCTTGTTAGAAATATTGGTTTTATACTGAAAACTTATTGATTGATGTTGTAGAATATGACCTTTAACTTGGTAAAACCATACCTTTTAACTATCAAAAGATGATGTTTTGGATAGAAAAATAATTTATTTTTAATTCGTTTTTAATTTATTTTCAATCCATTTTTAATTTATTTTTCTGCTTAAAACATAAGTTTTTATCGTTTAAAAGTTTACCTTTTGCTGTATGAAAGATTACGTTTTATTAAACAATTGCTGTTTCTTTGCGCTCCTTGATGATGCTAACACACAGCGCACCAGCGATTAAAGCCACTCCGGCAAGGATCATCATACTACTCTGAACCGATCCTACGATAGATAGCAGGACACCTCCCATAAGTGCAGCCACGATTTGTGGAATGCAGATAGTACCGTTGAAAAGTCCTAAGTAAGCACCCATGTGTCCGTATCCCTCTAAAGCATTGGTTACGAAAGTGAAAGGCATTGCAAGTATAGCCGCCCATGCACAACCAATGAGTACAAAAGGTACGAACATCATATATTGGTCATGAACGAAAGCTGTCATAATAAAGCCTGCGGCTCCAATTAATAGCGAAAGTGCGTATGCCATTTTGCGACTCTTAAATTGGGGCAAAACGATAGCCCAAACTACCGACCCAATGGATTGAACGGCAAAGAGTACGCCCACCCAATTGCCTGCTTCTTGATACCCAATAGTACTAGTGGCGTTGTGGGCTAGCATATCTACGCCCCAGCAATTAGCAGCTACAGTGCCGTTGGTATAAGTCCACATATACATAAAGGCAAACCAACTGAAGAACTGTACCAAGCCCACTTTCCAGAAAGTAGCAGGTGCTTTCTTTAATAATGTAATCCAACCCATGCTTTCTTCCTTCTTCTCTGAATTAAGATTGTGGTATTCGGCATATTCTTTTGGAGGCATTTCCTTAACCTTTGACGTTGTATAGATGACACAGAGGATGAGGATAGCAGCACCAATGTAGAAGGAATAAACTACAGAGTCGGGGACGATACCTGAAGGAGCAGTGTTGGCAATGCCAATGAAAGTAAAGACGAAGGGGAACACAAAGCCCACTATCGAGCCAGCATTGCAAAGGAAGCTCTGAATGGAATAAGCCAAGCCTTTTTGCTCCTCGTTTACCATATCGCCCACTAACATCTTGAAAGGCTGCATTGCCATGTTAATGCTAGTGTCGAGAAACATCAAGGAAACGAGTCCGAACACCATAGCTGTGCTAACAGCCATTCCGAAAGAGCCAGCGTTAGGAAGCAAGCACATAACAAGAACGGCTGCTGCTGCACCCACAAATAAGTAAGGTATGCGGCGCCCAAAGCGTGTCCATGTTTTGTCGGAAAGTATTCCCACAATAGGTTGAACAAGAATACCCATGAGTGGGGGAAGTATCCAGAAATAACTGAGGTTATGAGGGTCGGCACCTAGTGTTGCAAAGATGCGTGAAATGTTAGCACTCTGAAGCGCATAAGCTATCTGCACTCCAAAGAAACCAAAGCTAAGGTTCCATAATTGCCAAAAGCTAAGATTGGGTTTTTGCTTCATGATTATTTTATTTATCTTGATAATTAGTTTGTTATTTGTCTTGACGATTTTATTTTTCTGTTCGGAGCTTTTTCTGCTTGTAGTATACTCTCTTTATGGCGTTTCTTCAAGCTTTTTTTGTTGTCCCTCGAAGTATTAAGCGGGTACGCACAATTCGCTTTTCTATCTTATTTTTAGGTGTAATCCCTTCCACCTTATCTATTAAGATATTAGTAGCTTCTTCGCCCACTTTGTGCCCACGTTGCTCCACAGTGGTAAGCATAGGGTCGCAAGCCGTTGCTCGCTGTCCATTGGTGAAACCACAAATGGAAATATCTTCGGGTACTTTATAGCCCATTCGTTTGCACGCATAGAGAATGCCGATAGCGGTATCATCGTTGACTGCAAAGAAGGCATCTGGTGGTGTGGGGTACTGCATAAGGACAGGAGTGATGGCTTCGGCATCTTCTCGATTGTCGCATCGTTGGATAAGGCTTTCTTCAAGCGTAAAACCATGTTTGCGCAGAGCGTCATGGTAGCCATTATAACGGTTTTTGCCTATCTCTAAATCGACAGCTGTCCCATAATAAGCTATGTGTTTACAGCCTGTTTCTATTAAATGGGTTACAGCATTGAAAGCCCCTATATAGTCGTCTACCACCACACGGCTAGCATCAATACTAGTGCTAATACGATCGAAAAAGACGAGCGGAATGCCCTTTGTTTGTAATGCTTTAAAGTGATTGGCGTTGGTGGTGTGCTTCGATTGTGATACAATCACACCACAAACCTGTGCCTTTATAAACGATTGGCAAATCTTTACCTCGCGCTCAAAGTCTTCATTGCTCTGTGCCACCATAAGCTGGTAGCCACGTGCAAAGGCAGTGTCTTCGATGCCAGAAAGGATAGAGGAAAAATAATAATGTGTAAACTGAGGCAGAATTACCCCTATTACTTTAAAAGGTTGCACCTTACTTCTACGCAGGCTCTCTGCTAAAATATTAGGTGTGAAGTTATGCTCTTCGGCATACCGTCTTATTTGTTCGCGCTTTTCTGGCGATATACGCGGATTGTCTTGCAAAGCACGCGACACCGTAGCCACGGAAACCCCGAGACTTTTCGCTATATCTTTCATTGTGATTTTAGCTGTTTCGTCCATACGTTTTTATGTTATTTAGTGCTTTGTCTTAATGACATGACAAAAATACATAAATTAGTTATAGGCATTGACGCATATCAATTGCTTTATTAAAAATTAACGATGCAAACGTTTGCGCAGGTAAAACACAAAATAAACAAATGAAAATGAATACTAATATAAACTCGTTGTATATCTTTGCATTGTGAATACATCACTTGTGATGTGTTTGCATACTACAACCTTCGAGTAAAAGTATTACTACAAATAAAATAAATAACAATTAACTTAAAGTCAACAAGATGAAAAAGGGTAAGTTTAACTTTCCTAGTAGGCTAGCCACCCTGACCGTAGGGTTGGTTATTTCTGCTAGCGCTTTTGCGCAATCAACTATCAAAGGACATGTAAAGGATTCTACGGGTGAGCCTGTAATTGGGGCATCAATTCTTGTAGATGGTACTACTACTGGTACTACCACTGACCTTGATGGTAACTTTGTTTTGAACGTGGCACCCGGTACTCCCCTAACGATTTCTTACATTGGTTTTGCAAAGCAACATGTAAATGCTGCTGACGGACTAGTGCTTGTAATGAAGGAAGATCAAGCTAAACAAATGAACGAAGTAGTCGTTATTGGTTATGGTGCTGTAAAAAAGAGCGACTTAACTGGTTCGGTTGCTGCGTTAAAGCCAGATACTAAAAATAAGGGCCTTGTGGTTAACCCACAAGATATGTTAGCTGGTAAGGTAGCAGGTGTGAGCGTTATTAGCGATGGTGGTGCTCCAGGTAGCGGTGCTAACATCCGAGTTCGTGGTGGATCTTCACTGAATGCTTCTAACAATCCATTGATTGTAATCGATGGTGTAGCAATGGATCAGACGGGTATTAAGGGTGTAAGCAATCCGCTCTCATTGGTAAACCCACAGGATATTGAGTCTTTCAATGTTTTAAAAGATGCTTCTGCAACAGCTATCTACGGTTCTCGTGGTTCTAATGGTGTTATCATTATTACAACAAAGAAAGGGCGTAAGGGCTTGAATATTCAGTATAATGGTAGCTTAACAGTTAGTACAAAGGTAAAAAATATTGAAGTTATGGACGGTGATCAGTTCCGTAGCTTTGTAACTAATTTGTTTGGTGAAAAGAGCGACGCTGTTTCTAAGTTGGGTAATGCTAATACAAACTGGCAAGACGAGATAACTCGTACCGCTGTAAGTACTGATCATAATATCGCTGTTTCAGGTATGGCAAGCTCATGGTTGCCTTATCGTGTCAGCGTTGGATATACCAATCAGCAGGGTATTATCAAGACTTCTAGTTTTGAACGTTTTACTGGTGCTGTAAACTTAAACCCATCTTTTCTTGATAATCATTTGAAGGTGAACTTGAATGCTAAAGGTATGTGGACAAAAAACCGTTTTGCAGACGGTCAGGCTATTAGTGCTGCTCGTGCATTCGATCCAACACAACCTATTATGGCAGATGGCTATGAAAACTTTGGAGGATACTTCCAATGGTTAGATGGCGGTGATGCTTTACATGATAAAACATGGCCAATGACTTATTACTCTTTGGCTCCTAAAAACCCTATGTCTATCCTTAATCTAAAGAACGATCGTGCGATAAGTCGCGACTTCTTAGGTAGTGCAGACATTGATTATAAGGTACATGGTTTTGAAGACTTGCGCTTACACTTAACAGCTGGTATTGATGTGGCTAGTGGTAAGCAGTGGACAGATGTTGATCCTCACTCTCCTATGGCTATTTACTATGGTTCTCATGGTTGGGAAACACAGCTAAAGCGCAACTCACAGTTGTCTATGTATGCTCAGTATTTCCACGATTTCAATGATAAGCTAAAGCAGCACTTTGATATTATGGGTGGTTATGAGTGGTCGCACTTCTGGCATAACACACACAATCGCTATTGTGGTTATTACCCTTCAACCAACAATGATCCAAAATTGGCTGGTACAGAATATAAGCGAACATTCTATGATTATGCAACAGAAAACTATTTAGTATCATTCTTCGGACGTGCTAACTACTCTCTCTTGGACGGTCGTTATATGTTTACAGCTACTGTTCGTGACGATGGTTCTTCTCGTTTCAAGAAACACTGGGCTATGTTCCCATCGTTTGCTTTCGCTTGGAGAGTAAAGGACGAAGCTTTCTTGCAAAAAGCTGAATGGTTGTCTGACTTGAAACTTCGCCTATCTTGGGGTAAGACTGGTCAGCAGGAAGGTATTGGCGATTACAATTACTTTACAAGCTATAGTATGAATACAGGTAGCGAATCTCTTTATCCTATCGCTGGTGATGGCTCATTGGCACGCCCAGTGGCAATTAATGAAGACTTGGTTTGGGAGAAAACAACCTCTTATAATGTAGGTATTGATTGGGGTATTAAGCGTCAGCACCTAACAGGTACTATCGACTGGTATTATCGCAAAACCTCTGATATGCTAAATAATACTGCTGTGGCAGCTATGCAAAACTTCAAAAATATGATTTTGAAGAACATTGGTTCTATGACAAATAGCGGTATTGAAGCAAGTATCCACTGGTTGGCTGTAAGTCAAAAGGATTTCAACTGGACAATGGATTATAATATTACTTATAATCATAACGAAATAACAAGTTTGGCAAGTAGTGATGATCCTAATTACTTTGTTCCTACAGGTGGTATTTCTGCAGGTATAGGTGGTAATGCACAAGCACAACATGTGGGTAATGCCGTTAATTCTTTCCATGTTTTCCAACAAGCATACGATGAAGCAGGTAAGCCCCTAGAAGGTGTAGTTGTAGATCGTAATAAGGATGGTAAGATAACCGATGAGGACAAGTATTACTATAAATCTCCAGCAGCTCCTGTAACAATGGGCTTTGCTACACGTGCAGAATATAAGAATTGGGACTTTGGTTTCGCTCTTCGTGCAAATATTGGTAACTATGTATATGCTGATGTGTTCGCAAATGCACAGAACGTAAGCTCAAACGAAATCTTTAGAGATAAGAAGGCACTTGTTAACCGTCCTATTTATAACCTCGCTAATAGTTGGCAAACAACAGATACTAAGGGACTTCTTTCTGATCGTTGGGTGCAGAACGCTTCTTTCCTAAAGATGGACAACCTAACCGTAGGCTACTCTTTTGCTAATCTCTTTAAGGGTAGCAACTATAAGGGGGCATCTGGACGTGTGTATGCTACAGTAAACAATGTGTTCTGTATTACTAAGTACGATGGTATTGATCCTGAAGTATTTAATGGTATTGATAATAACCTTTATCCACGTCCTATCTCATTCATCCTTGGATTAAACTTAAATTTCTAATTAACAAGAAATATAGGAAAAGATAAATCTATCAAAATATACGAAGATGAAAATTAATTATAAATATATATATTCAGCAGCAGTAATTGCATTATCTATGGGATTATCAAGCTGCGTTGGCGACTTAGATGTTAAGCCTATTGATCCTAACGTGCATATCACAGAAGAGGTTTCGCCAAATTCTGCCTTCAATAAGGTTTATGCAACATTGGCAATGACAGGCAATGGTGGTGCTAGTGGCGACTCTGATGTTGATGGTATAGATGGTGGTACTAGTGGTTTTGTACGCCAGTTATTCAATTCACAAGAGCTTACTACTGATGAAGCTATCTGTGCTTGGGGTGGTGATGAAGGTGTAAATAACTACAACTTCAATACCTATGATGCTTCCCACCCAATGTTGAGAGGTTTGTATTATCGCCTTACAACAGGTATAAGTTTTTGTAATAATTATTTGCACGAATATGCAGCTCATGATAAGACAATGACAGCCGAAGTGCGTTTTATCCGCGCTTTAGAGTATTATTATCTTTTGGATGGTTGGGGTAATGTTCCTTTCTCTACAGAGCTTGATAAGCAAAAGCCAAAGCGTATTAAGCGTGCCGATCTTTATAAGTGGTTGGTTGACGAACTAGCTAAAGAAGTTTTACCTAATCTTAGCGAGGCTAAGCCTAAGAAGTCAGGTGAAGCTGGCTATGGTCGTGTAGATAAAGCTGCTGCTTGGTTGTTGTTAGCTCGACTTTATTTAAATGCTGAAGTTTATACCGGTAAAGCAGAATGGGCTAAAGCTGCTGAGTATGCTAATATGGTAATGAAATCGGATTATAAGCTTTATGGAAAGGAAAATAAGAAGGGGCAATGGAGCGCTTACCAACAACTCTTTATGGGTGATAATGGTGAAAATGGTGCTTCTGTAGAAGCTGTATTCCCATTGTTGCAAGATGGTTTGACAACTACTTCATGGGCAACAACTCTCTTCCTTATGGCAAGTACGAGCGATGGTAATGCACATTTGAAGAGCAAGAACGAAGCTGCTCTCGGTGTAACAGAGAAATGGAGTGGTAACCGTATGCGTAAGCAACTTGTTCAAAAGTTCTTCCCTAATAATAACGCTCCTGAAGTAAGTGCTGCTGAAATGCCTGAGAAAGCAAAGGATGATCGTGCAATCTTTGATGCTGTAGGTCGTAAGCTAGAGAATGGCGATAACACAGCAGCTGTAGGTACTTTTACAAATGGTTATGCTGTTTGTAAGTTTAATAATTTCAAGACAGACGGTAGCAAAGGTCATAGTTCACAATTCCCTGACACCGACTTCTTCTTAATGCGTTCGGCTGAGGCTTACTTGATATTTGCAGAAGCACAGGCTCGTTTGAATGGAAATACTGCAACAGGTGCTGCTGCCGCTGCTATTAACGCTCTTCGTGATCGTGCAAATGCAAAAACTAAAAATGAATTTACGCTAGATGAAATCTGTGATGAATGGAGTCGTGAGTTCTACTTTGAAGGTTTGCGCCGTACCACACTGATACGTTTCAATCGCTATGCTGGTGATAATGTAAATTATAACTGGGATTGGAAAGGTGGCGTTAAGGAAGGTCGTAACATAGATAAACACCTCAATTTGTTTGCTATTCCTACAAGCGAATTGAACCAAAACAAGGAAAACTTAATTCAAAATGAAGGTTATTAATCGCATAAACAATATCAATATGAAATCAATATTAAATTTATTGCTTTTTGCAGGATTATTAATATTCTCTGCGTGTGATAAGGATTTGGTTGATAATCCTACATATAAAAAGCCTAACACATTTGCTTTACAAACTCCTGAGTTTGCTAAAACAACCGTTGACCTCAAAGAGGTTAAGGACGGAATGAAATTCTCTTGGGATGCTGCCGACTATGGTTTCCCTGCAGCTATAGAGTATGGCATTCAGATGTCTACAACAGATAAATGGGATCGTATAGCTTCCAAAGTAGAGGATACGAACCCTGTTCCTGCTAATTATGCAAATGTAGGAAAGGCAACAGCAAGCCTTTCTACAACATTAGCAGCAGCTGATGTAGCAAAAGTTTTACAGCAATTGCAACGCTACACTGCATCTAGTGTTCCTGCTACTCAAAAGGTATATACTCGCGCATACGCATTACTTAATGGTGACTCTGTTTTCTCAAACACGTTAGAATTAACAGTTAAGCCTTATTATGTAGCGCTTGTCGATGCTCCTGTTAAGATATGGTATTTGGTAGGATCTAACTTTGGCGAAGGCAAATGGCAAACTGATGTCGTTCCATTGTTGCCTATGGGTGATCAGGTTTATGATAAGAGGACAGGTCAGGGTATTATCTCATGGACAGGCTATATCTATAAAGACTTAGAGTTCAAGCTTAGAGAGAATGCAGAAAACTGGAGTGAAGGACAGTGGGGACAGCTTAATGGTGCATTCGTTAAAAAGGATGGTGGTAATATCAAAGTTCCAGAAGACGGTTATTATACAGTAACTTTGGATACAAAGAACGATAAGCTTACTATTGAGAAATATAAGGGTGCAAGTTCTGTTAAGGAATTTGAACACATGTATATGCCTGGTACTTATAGTACTTGGACACCAACTCAATCTACCAAGATGGATCCTCTCAATAAGTCAGTAAACAATAATGGTGCTGAGATTAAGCTTAAAAATCATGATTGGTCAGCAACAGTTACTTTCAAAGCTAATGCAGGTAAAGACGAAGGTGCTAAGTTTGCTGTAGACGACAGTTGGAGTTCTAATTGGGGTGGTGCAACATTCCCTTATGGATCAGGTGGTGGTAACAATATTCCATATAAGGCAGGTACTTACAAAGTATTCTTCAACGATATTACAGGACAATACTCTTTTGTAAAGCAGTAGGTTATAAAAATAAATTAAATAGAGTAAAAGTGGGGGAGACTTACCAGTGATGGCAGGTCTCTCTCTTTTTTGTTTTATCATTTCCGTTTGTTTATCAGTATGCGCTGTATGAGCTATGTTTTCGCTCGGAATATAAAATAAGTGCCGACATTTATTTTATATTCCACTTGTTTGTACTATCTTTGTGCAATAAGCGTGGAGACAATAAAATATTATATTTTCATGCATTGTTAAGAAATTTACCAACTTAAAATCTAAAGCAGATGATAAAGAAATATGTCGATGAGAACGAAGGCAGAATGCTCGAGGAGCTATTTAGCCTTATTCGTATTCCTAGTGTAAGTGCTCAACCTGAACATAAGGAGGATATGGTGCGCTGTGCCAATCGTTGGAAGGAGCTATTGCTTGCTGCGGGTGTAGACAAAGCAGAGGTAATGCCTTCTAAGGGTAATCCTATGGTATATGCTGAAAAGATGGTAGACCCCAAGGCTAGAACCATTCTTGTGTATGGTCATTATGATGTAATGCCAGCCGAGCCACTAGAGCTATGGAGAACGCAGCCTTTCGAGCCTGTTGTTAAGGATGGTTATATCTGGGCGCGTGGTGCTGATGATGATAAAGGGCAGTCGTTTATTCAAGCGAAAGCTTTTGAATACCTTAATAAAAACGGCTTGTTGAAGCATAATATGAAGTTTATCTTTGAAGGTGAAGAAGAAATAGGTTCGGGCAGTTTGCCCGCTTTCATCGAAGCGCATAAGGACTTGCTCAAGTGCGATGTGATACTTGTTTCAGATACTACCGTTATTGCTCCTGATACACCTTCTATCACTACGGGATTGCGCGGTTTAGCTTATTGGCAGATAGAGGTTACTGGTGCCGATCACGACTTACACTCTGGTACTTTTGGTGGTGCTGTGGCTAACCCTGCTAACGTGCTTTGTAAGTTGATAGGAGATGTTACTGGTCCTGACGGTAAGATACGCTTCCCTGGCTTCTACGATGATGTAGAAGAAGCTTCTAAGGAAGAACGCGACCTTGTGGCTTCTATTCCTTTTGATATAGAAAAGTATAAAAAATCAATGAACATTGACGAGGTGTTTGGTGAGGAAGGCTATAGCACTATTGAGCGCACAGGTTATCGCCCATCGTTCGATGTTTGTGGTATTTGGGGAGGTTACATGGGTGAAGGTGCTAAGACGGTTATCCCTTCTAAGGTTTATGCTAAAATCTCTACTCGCCTAGTACCTCATCAGGACTACAAGAAGATAGGTCAGTTAGTGATCGACTACTTTAATCGGGTGGCTCCAAAGACCGTTAAGGTGGATATTAAGTTGCTTCACGGTGGTTATGGCTATGTTTGTCCTATCGACTTCCCTGCTTACATGGCAGCAGAACGTGCCTTTGAAACCGTCTTTGGCAAGCGTCCTTTGCCTGTGCGTATCGGTGGCAGTATTCCTATCATCTCTACTTTTGAAAACTTGTTGGGCGCAAAGAGTTTGTTGATGGGCTTCGGTTTAGAGTCTAATGCTATTCACTCTCCTAACGAGAATATGCCAATAGATCTTTGGAAGAAGGGCATTGAAACCATTATCAACTTCCATCAGGAGTACGACAAGGAAGCATAGTTTATAGCATAAATGCTAAAATAAAATAAGCATATAGAATAATGTGGGTGTACCCGACAAGTGGGTACACTCATTTTTTTTGTAAAAAAATATTGATAATGTGTAAATAATTTTTTGAGAAATTTTATCTCAAGCTATATTCAGTAATTACCCCTTTTCGTAATATCTTTGAGCTATTGCAAAACTTGTAAAAGGATACTTACTTGTGGCTTTCTGTGGTCTGCTTCGCTATAGTAGGTGCTAACACCTTATTATATTCGTCCTCGTTTAAAAGAAGCTTTATAGCTGCTTGCCACTGCTTGTCCCATTGCAGAGAATTTTCTATTCCACCACGCTGATAATAGTAAACCCGCACGAGATCGGCACTTAATACCTGCTTTAAGGTCTTGCGATTAAACTCAAGATCCTTCGCTAAGTTATGCTTTAATTTCTTTTCTAAAGCTTCAAATTCTGGCTTAGCATCATCGTAATAACCCTCAAACTTTGCCAACTTCTCTAGCTGGTCTAGGTATTTCTTGCTCTCACGGTCGTACTTAAACCCACTATTTATTACCGTCTGCTTAAAGTCGTCATAGTCGGCATCGGTAATACTAAACGTCTTGGCTGCACCAATCGTAGGGTGATTTTTAATATATTTCATTTCCCAATTATGCATTACCTCTGTGGAATCTTGTCCTGCCGATGCTAGGTAGAAAGCTATATTAGGTAGTGAGTCGGGTTTCACTTCAATGTCAGGCTTAATGCCACCACCGTCTCTTACGATGCGTCCACCCAACGTATGAAACTCCTTTGTAAGCGAGTCGGGTACATGTTCTATGTATCCTCCCTTGTTATGCTTATAGTTTATTGCCTGAATACATCTGCCACTTGGAATATAATACTTGGCTGTGGTGAGCTTTAAACTTCCATTATAAGGCAAGTCTATAGGCACCTGAACAAGTCCCTTGCCGTAGGTGCGTGTGCCTAAGACGACAGCACGATCAAGATCTTGCAAACTACCGCTGGTTATTTCGCTCGAACTTGCCGTCTCGCCATTTACCAATACCACTATAGGCATCACCGTGTCGATAGGTTCCATAGTGGTTTTGTAGTCTCTGTTAGCACGCTCTAGCCTGCCTTTGGTCTTCACGAGCGTTACGCCCTTGGGTACAAACATATTGACAATATTTACCGCTTCCTGCAAACTTCCTCCACCGTTATTGCGCAAGTCGAGTACAAGCTTTTGCATTCCTTGGGTTTTCATTTCGATGAACGCACGGCGAACATCCTTTGAACAATCGGTTGTAAACTGGTTTAAGCTTAAATAGCCAATACCATTTTCCTGCAAACCATAGTAAGGCACTGCAGGCATTTGGATGGCTCTGCGGGTAATTTTTAGCTTCATCATCTTATTCGTAGTAGGGCGAAGTACCTTTAAGATAAAGCTTGTGCCAGCGTCGCCACGAAGATGTTGGCTAACAAACTTGGTATCTTTGTTCGTAATATCAATGTTGTCGATAGCCAACAGAATATCGCCCTTCTTTAGTCCAGCCTCAGCAGCAGGCTGCTTCTCGTAGGGTTCGTCAATGGTAACACGCTTTAAAACCATGTCGTAGCGTATCAAGGCACCAATACCAGCATATTTACCCGTAATGAGCAAGTCGAGATCCTTTACATCTTCAGCGGGGTAATATACGGTGTATGGATCTAAAGAGCGCAGCATATAGTTGATACTCCCACCTACAACATCATCGGCATTAAGCGTATCTACATACATCATGTCGAGATATTTGTAAATGGCAGAGAATGTTTCCATATTCTTTGCCACCTTAAAGTTGTGATCCTTGTCGGTTGTGTTTTGCGCTAATGCCGAGGGGATCATTGTTAAAAGGCATAGCGAAAGTGATATAAATATTTTCTTCATCGTCTTATTTTGGTTTCGTATGATATGTCCTAATGATACCAACAAAAGTACATATATATATTGTGAAACCTTCCCCTTTGCCCCTCATTTTAGAAAAAAATACACCAAAAGCATATTTTTTCACGAAAATGTTTGGTGGGAAAGAGAAAAGTCCTTACCTTTGCAACCGCTTAAAAGAAACAAGCACACTGCTTCAGTAGCTCAGTTGGTTAGAGCACCTGACTGTTAATCAGGGGGTCGTTGGTTCAAGCCCATCCTGGAGCGCAAGAAAGAGAATTACTTCGGTAGTTCTCTTTTTTCTTTATGTCTATTTATTTGTTACTTACTCCATAGTTGGGGCAGGGTACATTCTGTTTTTAATGATTAGCGATAACCTTTTGTGTTTAAAGGTTGCAAGTTCCAAAACGAAGTGCAATAAAAGAGTAGCCCTCACCGAGAGATGCAGACGTTCTCGAAGCGTAGCGAGAGGTTGTTTGCATCTCTCGGCGAGGAAAAAGAAACAACCAGCAATACAAATAAAAAAGGGAGACCTCTGTCTCCCAAAGATTAACTAACTTTGTATTGTTTATGTATCATCAATTAA